>Ga0154008_100001_pt1 | contig 144511 bp, 139 predicted proteins | sample TSNJ092MetaG_FD_104711 | JGI IMG/M metagenome (GOLD analysis project Ga0154008, IMG submission 104711) | Attine ant fungus gardens microbial communities from New Jersey, USA - TSNJ092 MetaG | ecosystem: Host-associated > Fungi > Mycelium > Unclassified | place: USA: Connecticut, Klassen Lab...
CATTAGGTAGTTTGTCACCAGCAACGTATTTGTCACCCTCTTTTTTAATGTAACCAAGTCTTAAAGAGTCTTCGGTGCTCAAAGTGATTACAGTAGTTTTGTGATCATCGTTGGTTGATAAAGACTTGACTTTTGTGCTGTTGTCACTCAATTTTTCAATAACCACAGTAATAGATCCAGTATATTTATGGTTACCTGCAATGGCTTCAAGAATAAATGAACCATCTGTTTCGGTTCCTGGAGCTTCAAAACTACCAGCTTTAACCTCAACTTCACCTTGCAATCCTTGATTACCTTCGACTGCTAAGAAAGTGTTAAGAACATTAGTTTCATTCATGTCTGAACTACCACTGATTGTTGTAGTCAATCCTGATACAGAACTTAATTCTGCTTTTACAAGCTGGCTAATTTTTACATTAAGACTTCCTGAGTATTTAGAATTCTCACTTTTAACTGTAATCTTTAATGAACCATCTGCAACATAACTTGGTACAGTAAGAACAAATTCAAAATCTGCTTCTCCCAAATTAACAAACGCCAAAGCTTCTTTAACACCAGAAATGTTTGAAAATGAAGCATAGGCATCATCCACTCCCATATCTGCAGTACCATTAATCGTCAATTTGCTTTCAAGCGCTTTAATCATCGGCACTGAACTTAAATCTGTTTTGGTTACTTCAGAACTATCTTTGTTCCCACAAGCAACCACAGCACTTGCAGCAGTCGAAGTTAATCCTATCGCTGCTAAAACTGATAAAATTTTTCTCATTATTATTTATCCTTCTTTCCTATAGTCTTTTAAGAGACTCTATTAGAGTGGTCGCCAAAAAAGAATGTTTGCCTCCAAAGATAAATCGGATGCTCTTTTGACAAACTCACACCACAGTATTTATATATCTATATCCATAAGGTGTCAATCTTTTAAGAAGAAATTATCGCTTTCTTAAAATGTCATTTTTACCCCTGAATCATGACTTGATTTTTGCCATAATAAAACCCCAGTCAGGGTTAATAACTGGGGTTTTGGTTAAAAATATTTCAACGTTTGACAGAAACAATAATTTTGAAAATATCTTTTATTTAATTAGTTTCCAAAAAGAATAAAACATCAAGACGAATTGTTTTTCTTTTGCAGAACCAAGTCATTTTTCAAAAGGTGAAAGTTTAAGAACTTTAAAATTAAGTTTGTGCTAATTTTATATGACTTATGTTTCCTAAAACATTTAGACAGTAAACACGCAAATCTTTAAACATGGCTATTATTAATCAAATGAAACTACTTAAAGATTAATTACTACCCAAACTTCTGATTGTTTAGAATTGATTGAAAATAAGTCTAATGATAATTAAAAAGATGACTTAAACTGATTGCTCACCAAAAAATTAATTATGGTTAAAAAATGACTATTAAGCTAGCGTGATCTTGCTTACTAAACTAAGAAAGTAAGTTTAACTAACAATAGTCGAAAATTTAACCTTTTGAATTATCTTTTAAAAATTTTATTACTTATAAAAATTATTTAATTGACCATTAGTTCTCAACTAAAGCAGTAGTTGAGAACTAATAATTTGATTGGGTTGGGTTGTTAAAGGTTAAGTGTATCCTGACTTGGAAGGGTTAGGATGAGACGATGTTAATCTATTCTTTCTTTGATAACTTATTAAAGTTTATTAGTAATTCTTTGCACTTCATCCATAAGTACAAAAACTAGAAAACCACTACTAGTGAACTTTTCATTAAAAGCAGAAGCAAAGTTTTCGGATGTTTACTTCTTGCTTTGATTATAAAAAAATTAACTTGAAAAGAATATAGTTTTTAAAAGTTTTTGTTTCGACCACGGCGAACAAATAGTTTGAAAAAATAAAAAAGCCTGTATAAATAAACAGTCAAATAAAGTTATCAACAAGATAAAAAAAGTTAAGATTTTTTTCTTAACTTTTTTTAATTTTTGAAGTTTTAAGCAAGAGCTTTCTTTTTTAAGATGTCCTTAATTTTGTTCAAATTTTCAATCAAGATGCAATTCTTTAATCGTTAGACTTTGAGTACCAAATTTAAAGGTTACTTTTGATGGTTTTTTCATAGCTCTGGTGGTACTAATCACTAATCGTACCCGACCATTAAGGTCTGGAGGAGAAAGTAAAGCAGAAATTAAAACACCATCTACTAATCCTTGCGCATCAATACTTTGATTAAAAGTTCGTCCTTTTTGATAAATACCATTGCTATCTTTTGTACACAAAGCAAGTTTTTCTGCCTGAGAATAAGTCAAATCAACGACTGCACTTTTATGATCAATAGTTAGAATTACATTATCAGAATTTAAACTAATGGTGGAAGAAGAAAAGATATTAGGAATGGTAATACGACTTAAACCAAAAACATTAAGCATCACTAAAAATTTTTTCATTAACAAACAGTTTTCCTTTCTAAGTTTAATCAAAATATTTTTTATAAGTAATAAAATTGAGCATGTTTCCATTGTCTCAAAACGATTATATTATATTAAACCAGAAAAGTAATAAAATGAAACTAATAATTTAACGGGTTAAACTTTGGTCAAGACCTTTTACTAAAGTTTGAATTTCGCTCTTTAAATCAAAAAGTTCCTTCTCAATTGAAGCGATCCGTTTAACCATATCGATGTTCCCAAAATTTTCGCGAGTTTGTTTATTTTCTTTTTGAATTTTTTGAGTGAAGGAATTCTTTAACTCTTCAACTTGAGCTGTTAGATCACTATTAGTTTGGTTAGCCTCGTTTAAAGTACTGGTTAAACTATCAATTTGATTTTGATAATACTCATAATCAATTGCAATTTCATCTAAAAACAAGTCCACTTCTTGAGGGTTGTATCCTTTGTTTACAACTTGAAAATCCTTATTCAAAATCTCTTCTTTATCATAGTTCAACGTTTTAGCCATTATTATCACCTTCACTTTTTTTAATTTAATGATACTCTTTTTTCTTTTTCTTCTTATAGTATAGTGGGGAGAAAATAACATGTTACCACTAAAAAACAAAGGTTTATTTTTAGAAGAGATTTTGAATTTAACCCATAATCATTATTTACAAACTAACCAAGCATTAGTAAATAAAATTCCTACCAATATTAAAATGTTCAAAAAGACAGGAGACATTATTCATCAAGCAGTTTTTAGTCCAGGAAGTAATTGTGATTATGTAGGAATTTATCACGGAGTTTATTTAGAATTTGAAGCTAAAGAAACTTATGATTCGGTTTTTAAATATCAAAATCTGCGCAAGAACCAAATTAACGAACTAGATCAAGTCATTAACCATCGTGGATTAGCTTTTGTGATTATTTATTTTGATATTGTTGAAAAATTTTTTTTAATTGATTGACGAGTTTTAAAAACACACTTTTCAAAAACTAAAAAAACCATTCCCTGAGAATGGTTCACACAATTTGGACATGAATTAAAACTTGATCACCATCTATGCCTTGATTATTTACCAGCACTTAACTATTTAATCAATTGTATTTAAATAACGCTTTTGGTTTTTTACTAATTTCTTGATTAATTTTAGTTCTTAAATCATCAAAGTTATTAATGTTCTTTTGATGAGAAAAACCAAGCACTTGTTCTAAAGTTAAATCTTCATAAATTGTTTGACTTAAAAAACTAATTTGTTCAAAGGTTAAATTTTCGCCTAAATCTTGACTAATTTGCGAGAAAAAATCTTGCTGAGTATTCTGGAATTTTTCAACCTCAAGATTATCTAAACAAACAGCGATACTTAAAAACAAACTCGTAAAATCAATGCTTTTTGACGTAATTTTTACTAATCCCTTTTGAATTAAATCATCCATTTCATTATCAATTTGACTTGGTGAAAGGCTCATGTACAAACCAAGATCTCCAGAAGTAACAACTTTTTTGCCACCATTTTGACCAGACAGTTCTAAAGTTAATAAAACAATCGTTAACTGTAATTCATTCAGATCAACCTTTTGATAATTCATTAACAAAAAGGTTTTTTTATCAATCAAATTTTTCTTTAATAATTCAACAATCATCAAGTTTACCCATTTTCTATACACCAATATTCTTACATAAAAAAGATGCTCTTGAAAGCACCTTAATTAACTAATAAATAAAAACCGATTAATTAATTATTAATAGTTTCTTTTAGTTGTTTAGCAGATTTAAATTTCGCAGATTTTGAAGCAGGAATAGTAATTTTTTCTCTAGTACGAGGATTTAAACCTTGACGTGCAGCTCTTTGGCTAACGCTAAATTTTCCAAAACCAGGAATAGCTACTTCAGTATTGCTTTTTAGAGCAGCACTAATTTCATCAAAAACTGAACTGATAATTTTTTCTGATTCTGCTTTACTTAAATCATGAGTTTCAGCAATTTGTTCAGCTAATTCTTTTTTAGTCATAATATTTACCACTTTCTATTTAATAAGTATTCTTTCACATTATAACATTTTCAAATTACATTTATATTAATATAAGACAAAAAGTGTATTTAATAACGTGTGTGGGTTCTTATTCTTATAAATTATCTCATAAATAGACCTAAACAAAGGCGAAGAAATTTGGTATTTAAGACAGATTTTATGTGCTACTTCGGCACTTTGTACCCCTTCAACAGTCAGTCCGTAACGCTCTTGAGCTTGCGTGGTCGAACCAGTTTCAATAATCATTTTTCCGAAGGTAAAATTTCGTGATTTCTTTGTAGAAGCGGTCAAAATCAAATCTCCCATCGTTGCAAAGTTTGTAAACGTGTCAGTTTTGGCACCAAATTGTTCAGCCATAATCATGATTTCATTTAATCCCAAACACAATAAACTAGCGTGAGCATTATCACCAAGTTCCATTCCATCAAACATTCCCGCACAAATGGCAATCACATTTTTCAAGGCCGCTGAAACTTCACACCCTGGTAAGTCATCAGATGGTTTGGCAAAAAAGTATTCATTAGAAAACTCTTCAGCAATTTGTTCAGCTAACTCGAATCGATCTGAAGCAACATTAACAAAGGTTGGTTTGCGATCAACAATCTCACTAGCAATACTTGGACCATACAAACCACAATAACCTTTTAAATAACCAGATTTTTTCAACTTATCTACAATCATCTTACTTAATAAATCAACGTTTTGATCGTCAAATCCTTTTGCAGTATTAATAACGACAACTTCATGTTTTAAATATTTATTAATTTCATCAAGAACATTTGATAATGCTTTGGTTGGCACTCCTAGAATAATATATTGGGCGTTTTCCAAACAAGCGACCAAATCTGTTGTTGCTTTAATATTTTTATTTAATTTAACTCCAGGAAAAAATTGTCCATTTTCATGATTTAAATTCAAATCATCAACTTGAGATGAAACAATTCCGTACATAATTACTTGATGACCCTTATCAGCAAGAACATTGGCAAGAGCAGTTCCATAAGCTCCTGTTCCAATGATAGCAATCGTTTTTTTCATTTTTGTTATTTCCTTTCTCGAAAAATAATATTAATAGGAACGCCCTCGAAACCAAACTGTAACCGAATTTGATTCTCAAGATAACGTTTATAAGAAAAATGAACATAAGCAGGATCATTTACAAACATTACAAAGGTTGGTAAATAAGCTTGTACTTGCGAACCATAATAAATCTTCAATCTACCACCATTATGATTAGGAGCAGGATTTAGTAATTGAGCTTTATTCAAAACCTCATTTAAAACACTAGTTCTAATCTTACGTTTTAAAGCGTTGTTAACTTCATCAACTGCATCAAAAATTTTATAAACCCGAGTTTTTTCCGTAGCAGAAACGAAAATAATTTTAGCATACTGTAAGTATTTAAAATAAGCACGAATTTCTTCAGTTTGGTGGTTGATAGCTTTTTCTTTATCAGGGATTAAATCCCATTTATTTCCAATGATAATAATTGGTTTTTTTTCATCAAAAGCAATCCCTCCAATATTGGTATCTTGATCACTAATTTTTACTGACAAATCTAAAATTAAAAGAACAATATCAGCACTATTAATTGCTGCAGCTGTTCTTAAGTAACTGTACTTTTCTATATCTTCATAAATTTTTCCTTTACGTCTCAAACCAGCTGTATCAATCAGAACATATTCTTTGCCATCTCTTTTAATTACACTATCGACTGCATCCCTAGTTGTTCCTGCCACATCAGAAACAATCATTCGTTCTTGACCAAGAATTGAATTAACCAACGAAGATTTACCAACATTTGGTTTACCAATAATTGCTATTCGAGTTTGATTCTCATCGGTTTTTTCTTCTCCAGTTGGCAACTGGTGCACAACTTTATCTAACAAATCCCCAATTCCAATTCCATGAGTCGAAGAAATTAAAATCGGTTCATCAAATCCTAAACTCAAATATTCATACCCTTGATAGTCATTAGTATGGTGGTCATACTTATTGACTGCCAAAATGACTGGTTTATGAGTACGATATAAAATTTTAGCAACCATTTCATCATCAGGAGTAATCCCGGTTTTATAGTCTAAAACAAAAATAATGACATCAGCTTCTTGCATCGCAATTTCTGCTTGTATTCTTATTTCTTGAGCAAAAGGCTGATCTGATAGGGTGATTCCTCCTGTGTCAATTACCATAAACTGACGTGTTAATCACTCACTATGGCCATAAATCCGGTCTCTAGTCACTCCGCTTTTATCTTCAACAATTGCTTTTTTTTCTTGGATAATTCGGTTAAATAACGATGACTTACCAGTATTGGGACGACCAACAATCGCCACGATGCCTTTTTGCTTTGCCATTATTTCTTTTCCTTTTCCAATTCTCGTACCCGTTGCACAATCACATTAACCAAATCTTCTACTCGCTCATATTGAGAAGAATCAAGGTATCAAGAATCTTTAGTTTGAACCAATGGTCCAACTAATCTGGTTTTATCATTTGTATCTCGAGCTTCAATTTTTTTAAGCACAGCTTGATAAGATTCATCAATCCCCTCGTTCATATTCTGCTCATACCGACGCTGAGCGCGTATCTCTATGGGTGAATCTAAATAAATTTTTAAATCAGCATCAGGAAGAACTACACTTGTAATATCACGTCCCAATTCAATCATTCCCTCTCGATAACCAATTTCTCGTTCAATTTTAGTCATATAATCACGCACTTGAGCAATAACAGTTACTTGGTTAATATTATCTGTAACCATACTGCCGTTTAAACTATCAGTAACATCTAAATCATTGTTAATCAAAACACGTTTATCTTTAATATTGAAACTAAAGTTTGTTAATCCTGCAATAATTGATTCTTGATCATCGAAATTGGTTTTAATCAAATGAAGATAGTAGGTAAACGCACGATAAAGTTGCCCAGTATCAAAAAGATCATAATCTAGAATATTTGCTATTTGGTTAAAAATGAATGTCTTTCCCGATCCAGCAGTACCATCTACAGCAATACAAATTTTTTTCATATTTATCTCCCCTACAACACTGATGGAATCACAATCGCTAAAATGGTACCTATCACACAACAAACGCTGACTACTAAATACCAAATCCATTTCAATCGATAAGCATTCAACGATCTTTTAATTTCAGAAATACTTTCTTTGTTAGTTTTATTTTGTAAATCAACTTTTTGTTTAAAGTCAGCTTTATCCTTATTCAATATTTTATCGTGAATAATCACACTATCACGCAATTCACCAATCATCGCACGAAAATCAGTTTCAAAATCTTTCTTTAACTTGCCAAACGAAGGAAGATTATCTAAATCACGATTAATCTCTTCTAATTTAGTTTCAATTACCAAAGCATTTTGATTTGGTTTTAAGCTGTAGTTATTTTCTGCTAATAGATTTATATCAGGATTTAGGTCATTAATTTCAACTAACTCTAAGTAAAGTTCTCTTAATTCATGCTTGATGGCGACAAGTTTTTCTTTATAAGTTAAAGAATTAATGTTATAAAAGTTATCAATCTTTGTATCAGCATCAACATTCTCATAAACATTATTAAAAAAAGCGAAGTTAATTGATAACAAATTATTCTTTAACTGGTTAGTTTTTTGTGTCCATTGGTTCTCTTGGCGAACTTTATCTTCTGCTAAAGCTTCGTAAAGCTCCTGATTTCGTTTAGTTCTTGATTCTGCCATTTAAAAAGCAACCCCATTCCTTAATCACAACACTGATGATAACAACTTGATTATAAATGTTTCTCTAATTGATTGCATTAAGATAATTGAAAAGGATTTGTTAACGATAACGGTGATTAATCGGTTTTAATTTCTTTTGAACCAAAGCAAAAACTAAATAAAAGACCAAGAAACGTGCCGCTTGAATACCAAAAGCAGCAAAAAAGATTCCGATGCCATCCTTTTTAAAATCATTTCAATTAGTATTTTGATAACCCGATTTAAAAGTTAAGTATAAAGATAAAACAAAGATTAAGGTAAAAATAACAGCCAAACTAGGCACAATAATCAAGCCAGGCAATCACATCTTCAATCGACGTTGGTGTTTATTTGGACTCTCGTGAAAAGGAGAGTTATGGAATAATCCATAAAAAATAAAGAAAAACATTAACACTGCAATTAAATAACCAAGACTATCAAACCCAATTTGAATCGGCGAATGATCACCATCAATTAAAAAATGAAACCAAGGTTCAACCATAGCAATTAACATTGAATACCACAGTCCAGTTAAAGGTATGGCTAAAATGATTATCAGAATATCAAAGACACGCATTTCAATGATAACTCCACCAATGTTAACTTGAAATTTTTCTAACAAACCATCAAGAGCACTTAATCCTATTGATAAGGCCAAAATAATTGCAGCAATACTAATTCGAAAAATTTCTGATTTTCGAGAATGAGAAAACTGTTTTTTTAATGAAAAGTCTGTTGCTTGGACATCATCATGATTTCCATACCGGTCAAAATGGTGAACTCCGTGATAATGATCTACCTGATGATGGTGTTCTTGGTCAAGCAAAACTTCTTCTTGAAAATGCTCTTGTTGATTATCCTTAATTTGTAACTGTTCTGATGGTTTTAACGCTTCGTTCAATTGCGTTTTTGCTTCTTTAATCTTTTTTTTCTTAAACATTGTTTTCTCACTTATTTATAAAAATTATAAATAAAAAGTTAATAAAAATCTATTCTTTCTAACTTGGTTTTTGATAATACCGGTTTAAAAGTACGTAATCAACTTTAAAGGTTGGTAGAAAAATTAATAGGTTAATTAAATACTGGACAAGATTAAACCAAAAAACAATGATCAATAAAGGTTTGATTTCAGTTGGTCTACCCCCCCCATTTGAATAGAACACATCAATAAGAAAATATTTATTGTATAGCACATCAAAACCAGCAGCAATTAAACTTGCAAAAAGATAACTTATGATAATTGAAAATAAATAACCAAGCACTCGTGATTGTGGAGTTTTAATCTCCATTACTCTAATCCGTAGATAATTAATTAAAAAGCACACCAGAAAAAAAACAATTAGCATCGTTAAATCACTTAAATTAATCGCTAAGCAACTAATTGCATCGGTTCCCAAAGCCATTCTAAACCAAGTACCAATTTCTAAAAGAAATACTGTATAAAAAAACCCCACACCCATATAACTAATTAAATAAATTCAAAAGGTAATATTAAAAGTCAAAAATCCACCAATTGGAAGTAGTCCTAAAGCAAAAAAAGAAATGACTGAAAAGACAACATTAACAACCAGTAACATTGCTAAAAAACTAATCTTTCTAGTTGTTAGTTTAAATTGTTTTTTCAACTGGTGATAATTACTGTGATTAATTTCTGCAATATCAAAATGATTTTTTCAAATTTTATAAACTAATCCAGAAGCAGATTTTGTCTTGATTTGGTAATCTTGATTAAAGTGCTCTTTTTCTACCCGCTTTTGCTTCTTTTTCATCCTGCGTCCTTTTTTATAAAAGTATAATATGTTTTTCTTTATTCCTATTATAAAATTAACAAGAAAGGATTAGGTTTCAGAAGATGAAAAAAGAAAATGTAATTCCCATGATTGTTGAAATCCCAAAAGGTTCATCAAATAAATACGAAGTTGATGCTATCACTAACCGGATTATTTTAGACCGAGTATTGTACGGAGCGAACTTTTATCCTGGCGAATATGGAATGGTAGAAAACACTTTAGATTGAGATGGCGATCCTTTGGATGTTATCGCTTTAGCAACATACCCAACTCTACCAGGCGTTCAAGTAAATGTTCGAATTTTAGGAACAATTAACATGATTGATGATGGAGAAATTGATACAAAATTATTTGGGGTTTTTGCTAACGATCCTCGTTTTGATACTTACCAGAACTTAAATGATGTTCCTTTGCATTGGCGTCAAGAAATTGAAAACTTCTTCTTACAATACAAGCAACTTCAAAACAAGACTGTAAAAATTGATGGGTGAGGCGATCAAGCACAAGCTCTTAAAGAGTTAAAAGAATGCTATGAACGTTATGAAGAATACAAGGATAGAATTCTTAAAGGTGAAAAAGATTCAATTGTTGAAGAATGACATCAAAAAGGTTTGGGTTTAGGAAAATAATTCGTTAAAAAAGACCAGTTTAGCTAAACTGGTCTTTTTTAATACTTTACAAATGGACCCAATCATTTTAAGAAATGAGTTTTTGTTTTAAAAGCAAAATTATAAGCAATTTTATTCTCACTTGCATATTGGCGAGCAATTTTAAAATCATCAACATAAGCCAAAAAATTTGTTTTAAGTAAAGTCAAAGTATCATAGGTATAGTTTAATTCAAGAACTTTTTTTAATTGGTTTAAAAAGTAAACTAAACCAATGATTAATCCACCACTAAATAAAGCAATAATCGTTAATAAAGGGACTTTTCATAAGAATAAGAAGAAATTATCGTGGACCGAATTGGGATTAATTACAATCATGACAACAAAGAACACGACTTGAAGAAAAAAACACAAACAATATAAAACTATCAAAAGCAAAACTAAATAATTCATAATCAAAGCATAAATTTTCACCTGACGATTCTTCTTTAATTGTTGGGAAGAAAATCACAAGCGACTCAAAAAGTAGTCAATTTCATAGCCAAGAGAAATAAAGTTTTGGTGCGAAAGAATGATTTTATGCGAACCTCTTTTTAAGCTTTTACCGATATTTAAAAACTTCGCTTTTGTTAAAATCACTTCATAATCAGTCAATTCTCATTGTTGAGCAAAAAAACTAATCATTGCTTGCTTCTCATCACCGCTTATCGTTTCTTTAGTTGAATTAATTTTAAGAACATGATATCGCTGATACGCTTTAGTAAAAACTAAACAAACAGTAAGATAGATTATTAAACCAAATAAGAGCAAAAGAATAAAGACGAGATTAACTGTTATTCAATAATTCATAAGTTCTCTTTTCAGTGTTTAATTTTAAACAAAATCACCATCCAATGATTGTCATTTTAGTCTAATTTAGCATTATGATACACAGCTTGAACATCTTCTAACTCATCAAGTTTATCTAAAAGTTGGTTTAGTTGATCTTTGGTTTCTTGATCATTAATCACAACCACCTCGTCTGGTACCATTCTAATTTCAGCTACCAAGTATTCTTTTATACCAATTTCATCTAATGCTTGTTTCACTAAGGCAAAACTAGTGAATGGCGCTTTTACTACCACAACATCATCATCTTGACTAACATCTAAAACATCAACATCACGGTCTAACAAATCCATCAAAATCTCTTCTTGGTTTCCCTCAAAACTAAATAAGGCCACATTTTGAAATAAGAAAGAAACTGAACCAGTTGAACCCAACTTTCCGTGCTTTTTATTGAAGGTATCGCGAATCTCAGCAATGGCACGGTTGACATTACTAGTTAAAGAATCAACAATAATTGCAACTGATCCAGGTCCATAACCCTCGTAGCGATTCTCCACATAATTCTCCGCATCTCCACCTTCAGCACGTTTGATTGCTCTATTAATAACATCAGTGGGGATTTGATTTGATTTTGCTTTATCAATTGCAGCTCGCAAAGCCAAATTCGCAGTCACATCAGCTCCTCCTTGTTTAGCTAACATATAAATCTCTTTAGCTGCTCTTCCGTTTGCTGCTGATTTTTTTGCTGCTGTCTTAGCCATTGAAGCGGCGCGAACTTCGTGTGCTCTTCCCATAATTCCTCCTGTATGTTAAAGTTTTTCAACAAACTAATTTTATAAAAAAAAAAAAAACAAATTAAACTGTGTTCTTCTTGATTTTATTTACCACGTAGAGATGGTTCTTTAGCATAAATTGCTTCCATGACATCGTGCATTTCTTGGTCAAAGTCATCATTTTCAGCATCAATTAAAGCAAAAGAGAAATCATTTTTATGCTTTTCATAAAAATCTACATAACGTTTATTAAGCTTTTCTCAATAATCATCATCAACCAACATTTCTGATGCTCTTCCTCGTTTAGCAATTCTTTCCTTAGCCTTTTTAGTTGAAACCTTCAAGTAAATAACAATATCAAACTTTACCCGTTCATCAGGAATTTTTAAATTTTCTAAGATAACGTTTTCATAAAAGTCATTATAAGTTTTAAAATCAGTATCATTAACGTTTCCTAAATCGTGATTGACTTGCATAAAAATCGGATCTTCTAAAATAGTTCGGTCAAAAATAATGTTTTTTAAGTTTTGGGCTTGCTTTAGTTGTTTACTTCTGGCTGCCAACATGTAGATTTGCATCTTAAAAACTGTGTTTTTTAAGTCTTTGTAGTAGTCGTCAAAATAAGGATTATCATCAATTGGTTCAGGAAAAACTTCGTACCCTAATCTTTTACTAATTTCATTAGATACTGTTGATTTACCTGCTCCAACCGTTCCAAAAATTGCGATTCGCATCCTCTAAAACCCCTTTTAATTAGATTAATAAATTTATTATATCTTATATAATTTTGTTTCATAATAAAACCGTTTGGATAAGACCTGTTCTTTAACAAGTTTCATTAAGGAAAAACCACAAAAAAAGGACCTTTTTGATCCTTTTTAAAAATGAGATTTTTTTTAAGCTTAGGAATCAGTTTTTCGACGCACAGCTTTATAAGTTCCATAAAAACTTCGCACTTCGTATGGGGTCAAAGAACGGTATTCACCTGGTTTTAATTGGTCAAGTTCAATATTCTCAATTTTAGTTCGCATTAATTTTTTCAAATCAATTTCAGCAGCGGCAAGCATTTTTTTAACATGATGCTTACGTCCTTCAGCAATGCTTAATTCAATAATTGATTCATTTTTATCAGGATTGTAGTTCACAATGCGAGCTGTTAAAGCTTTAGTGAAGTAATTATCATCATCAATAGTCACTCCCTTTAAAAGTTGGTTAACTGTTTGTTTACTAGTTTTACCATTAACTAATGCTTGATAAGTTTTAATAAATTCATATCTAGGGTGCATTACAAAGTTGGCCATTTCACCATCATTAGTAACCAAAATTAATCCAGAAACATCATAATCTAACCTTCCCACAGGATAAACTCTGGTTGGCACTGCTTTAAAATAATCAGCAATCGTTTTACGGTGTTTGGGATCATACATTGTGGAAACTACATTTCGGGGTTTATAAAAAATGAAGTAATACTTTTGGGCTGCAGGTTCAACCAGATGGTTATCAACCATAATTTGGGCATCAACTGAAACTTTAGTTCCTAAATCTTGAACCACTTCTCCATTTACTTTTACCCGGTGTTCACTAATTAATTTTTCAGCCTTCCGACGTGAAACATAACCACGATTGGCAATAATTTTTTGAACCCGTTCAATCTGATGACTACTCATTAAGATCTCCTTTAAAAATATTTTGACCAGTCGAATCATTACTAATTAAGGTTTCATCTTCAAGAGATGAGTCATCAAAATTAAGGGATGGTAAATCAGCTTTTCCGTTGGTCAAATTAAAGATTTTATAAAAATTATCAGTAACTTCATAAAATGCAGAACGATTTATTCTGTCCCTAGCAACCACTTTAATTAAGTGTTTTTCTTTTAAGCGTTGAACTTGATAAGTAGAATCACTTTTGCGCACTAAGTCAATTTCATGACGAGAAATTGGCCCATCATAAGCAATAATTGAAAGCACTTCAATTGCAGCAGGAGTAAGTCTATGAGGTTGGTCGATAGTTTTTAATCTCGCTAGATAATTATTATACTTCGATTTTGTTTGTAAACGGTATTTATTCTGATTAAATTTTTGAATTGAGAAAATCGACGCTTCGTCTTGATTGTATTTATCTTCTAATGCTTTAATCGTTTTTTTGATTACTGAGGGTTTTTCCTCACTTAAAACTTGAGCAATTTGACCCAATTCAATCCCGTCATCACCACTAATAAAAAGCAAACCTTCAATAATTGCTTGTAGTTCTTGATTATTCATAATTCTCAACCTCCAGCCCGTTCAATTGATCGGGATTTTCTAATGCATATTTGGTAAAACGTAAGTATAAATCAGTTTGTTCTTGATTTTGACGAACGCTCACAATCTGATATTTTACTAAATCCAAGGTTGCGAGAAAAACTGAAATTAAATTAGTTAAATTTATCATTTCAAAACTTAGTAAATCAAACATCGACCACTCTTCCAAGCGACGGGTTTGCATTTTTTCTAAAATCAAATCACTAACTTGACGAGGAGAAAGGAGGTTAGTTTCAATCAAATGGTACTCTTCTTCATCAATATTGATATCCTCATCACTAAACGTTAGAACATTTTTTTGATATTTTTGAGCAACACGAGCATAAACCTTACTTAGAGTTTCTAAATTAAATGATAAAAATTCATCAGCATCAAGTTCTTGGGATGATTGAGCAAAGTCAAACTGGTATTTTCGTTGACTTTTTTTAGGCGAACGAGTGGTGAAATAGTCTTCTTGAGCACGAGTGAAAAAATCACTAACTGTCCGAAATTGTTCATAACGAGATAATTGCTCAACAAAATCTTCATAAGAATAATCATTTTGATCAGACACCAAGGTTTCTTGAGGAATTAACAATCGTGATTTCATTTCAATCAAAGTCGCTGCCATCAATAAATATTCAGAAGCAATCTCGATGTCTAATTCTTGCTGGTGATTTAAATAATCTAAATACTGATGAGTTAATTCAATTAAATTTAACTCTAAAATGTTTAGTTTCTTTTCACGGACCAAATTTAATAATAAATCTAAAGGTCCAGAAAAGTTACTAATCTGCACTTCTTCTCAACGTTGCACGAACTTAATGCTCCTTTTAAGGTGGCCAAACCTTAATTTCTCTAACTCTTGTTGGTTTAATATTGATACTTTAATTTTAATCACAAAAATTAATTAATAGTATTATTTTGAAATTATTATTTTCTAACTTCTTTTCCATTCATCCAGTTTCTTTAATTATAGTTAAATCAAAGAAAAAAGAGCAGACTTTTTTATGCTCTTTGTTTACTTTCTATAGTTTGGTGCTTGTTTAAACATTCTTACATCGTGAGGATGTGACTCAACCAACCCTGCATTAGTAATCTTCACAAAACGGGCTTGGGTGCGCAATTGGTCAATATTGTGTGATCCAGTATAACCCATCCCTGAACGTAATCCTCCCATAATTTGAAAGATAACTTCACTTACTAAACCTTTATATTCCACAATTGATTCAATTCCTTCAGGGACAAGTTTTTGATTTCCTTTTTGAAAATAACGGTCACTTGACCCACGGTTCATCGCTGCAAGTGATCCCATTCCCACATAAGTCTTATAAAGTTTTCCATCAAGTTCGATGCTTTCTCCTGGCGCTTCTTTAGTTCCTGCCAATAAGCTTCCAAGCATCACGACGTTCGCTCCAGCTCCCAAAGCTTTGACTACATCACCTGAATACTTGATTCCACCATCAGCAATAAAAGGAATGTTGTGAGTTTGACAATAATCATAAACTTCCATAATTGCTGAAATTTGGGGTACTCCAACTCCTGAAACTACCCTAGTAGTACAAATACTTCCTGGTCCAATTCCAACTTTAACACAATTAGCTCCTGCTTCAACCAAGTCTTGAGCTGCTTGTTTGGTAGCGATATTTCCTGCAATAATATCTAAATCAGGATAAATTTCACGAATTGATCGAACTGTTTTTAAAATTCCATCAGAATGACCATGCGCAGAGTCAACCACAATAAAATTGACTTTTGCCTTCACCAAAGCCTCTACTCGTTTTAAAGTGTCCTCACCAGTGGAAACCGCCGCTCCAACAACCAAGCTCCCCTCCTGATCAATTGCTGCAGTTTGACTATCAGTTTTCCGAACCTTAATTTTTTTAACCTTGCTCACTTCTAAAGCTTGTTGGTCAGGGGTCAGATTTTTATGAATAACTCCTGCTCCTCCCAGAATTGCCATTTCTTTAGCCATTTCACTTTCAGTTACAGTATCCATCGCTGCTGAAAGAACAGGAATATTTAGTTGAATGTTTTTAGTTAAAGTTGTCTTTAAAGAAACATCACCAGGGAGGATGTCGCTTTTTGCAGGAACTAATAAAACATCATCAAAAGTAATTCCTTCACTTATAATTTTTTCTTCAATTGCACTCATTATTCTACTCCCATTCAATTGTTCCTGGGGGTTTTGAGGTAATATCATAAACTACCCGGTTAACCCCATCAACTTCGTTAATAATCCTTGTAGTAACCTTTTCTAAAAACTCTCAATCAAAATGACTAATTGTTGCGGTCATAAAATCAACACTTTGGACACTTCTTAAAGCACAAACATAGTCATAAGTCCGGTTATCTCCCATAACTCCAACAGTTTTTACTGGAAGCAAAGTGGCAAAAGATTGCGAAGCTTGGTGATATAAATCGTGCTCAACCATCATTGATAAAAAGATATCATCAACTAATCTTAAAATATCACACTTCTCTTTGGTAACTTCACCAATTACTCGAATTCCTAATCCTGGTCCAGGGAAAGGATGACGATAAATCATTGATTCAGGTAGCCCGAGTTCAACCCCAACTTTACGAACCTCATCTTTAAATAAAGTACGTAACGGTTCAAGAAGTTTAAAATTTAAATCATCAGGTAAACCTCCCACGTTGTGATGAGATTTAATTACTTTTGAAGTCCCACTAATCGTTGAGGATTCAATTACATCAGGATAAATTGTTCCTTGAGCTAAAAAGTGGGCGTGTTGAAGTTTGGCTGCTTGATCACTGAAAATATCAGTAAACACTTTACCAATAATTTTTCGCTTGGTTTCTGGTTCTTCAACCCCTTTCAAGGCTTGATAAAACTGGTCAGCAGCATCAACTTTAATAATTTTCATCATAAAGTTTTGCTCATAAGCATGCATCACTTTTTCACTTTCATTTAAGCGCAATAACCCTGTATCTACAAAAATACAAGTCAACTGGTCACCAATCGCTTTACTGATTAGCGCTGCTGCAACTGAAGAATCAACTCCTCCGCTTAAACCAAGAATAACTTCTTGATCACGTACCAATGTTCTAATTTCTTCAACTTTAGCACTAATAAACTCACTCATAAACCAATCTTGAGTAGAGTTACAAATCAAAAACAAGAAGTTCTTAATAATTTGCTCCCCATACAAGGTGTGAGTCACTTCAGCATGAAACTGAATTCCATAAATTTCCTTGCTGTGATGTTTAATTGCGGCAATCGAATGTTCTGAAGTTGCTAGTTTCTCAAAAGTATCAGGCATTTTAGTAATATGATCAGCATGACTCATTCATACATCCTGATTATCTGGTACATCAGTAAAAAGTTTAGTTGGGTGCAGAATTTTTAACTTTGCCTGACCAAATTCTTGTTTTGAAGCACGTTCTACACTCCCGTGATAAAGATGGGTAATTAATTGGAGACCATAACAAACCCCAAAGATTGGTAAACCACTATCAAAAATGGCAGGATCAACCAAATAAGCATCGGCATCATAAATCGACGCTGGTCCTCCAGAAAGCACAATTCCCTTTAGATCAGGATATTGTTGGTGCATTTCTAATCAAGTTAACCTATGGTTGACAACTTCTGCATAAACATGCAAATCCCGGATTCTTCGTGCCAGTAATTGGGTATACTGACTCCCATAATCTAAAATGATGATTTGTGTTTGTTTCATTTTTCTCCCGTTATTTTAAAAAAGGTATAAAGCATCCCTCTCATCTGATACTTTATACACTAGGTTTTGTCATCTTTTTTAATTGTACTAATTATAGTTTTTTCAAAAACTAAAGTCAAGATAACTCTTAGAAAACAAAAAATACTCGTTTTCACAAGTATTTTTTTCTTCGATGTTTATCAAACTAGTTTTTAGGACTACTGGTTGTTGCTGAAGAACTAGTAGTTTGTCGACTAGTACTTGCGGGTTTAGCAGTTGAAGTTGTCTTTGAAGCAGTTGTTGAACTTGAAGTACCAGCACTACTGGTTGTTGAGGTAGATCCACTTTGAGTGGGTTGTGAACTAGGTCCAGTTGCTCCAGGAGTTGTGGTGTTAGTTGAATCCTTGTAGATCATTTTAGTTAACATTACTGGAATTGAATCTTCTTCTTTTAATCAGAAGTAAATATTTGCTAATAAACCAATTAAAGTCATGAAACAAACCAAAGTTAAAAGTCCAAAAACAGCACGTTCACCTTTTGGCTTTCCTTGAAACCCTTCAGTTTTGAAAAGCTTTTGTCCTAATGGTTCTTTGTTTAAAATTCAAAAGACAAGGTTAACAAACGGAATAACAATCGCTCAGTTAACTAAAGAAGCTAAAAATCTTCGTAGTTTAATATTTGTATTTTGCACAAGATAATCTCCTATCTATAAAATTTTGTGTACATAGAAATTATACACACTAATATATAGTTGTATTATAACACAATGAAGAAATAAAAGAATTATTTTGTTATTGAGGCGCTTTTTAAAAAAACTTGAAACCCTAAAGTTTGAAATTTTAATCGACGCAAAATTAGATCAACTGATGTTTGATAATAATCATTCACAACCGTTTGGTTAATTTCATTCACCATTTGGGGATTGGTTTGAAAAGTGGTCAAACTTGCAGTTAATGATAAAATCTCATTTTGTCCTCAAGTGATATTTTTTTGAGCTTGTTGATAATCTTTCTCACTTATCTGGTTGTTATCAGTTATTTTAAAAACTAACTGGTCTTTATAATCCCCATTAAGATCCATTTGTTGATACAACTCCTTGAACATCGTCGATTTTAGTGTATCAATTAAAACCGTCTTCCAGTTAGCAATAGGTAAACTAATTTGACTTAGGAAAACCAAATCAGACTGGGTAATATTGTGACGATGATTAACTCCTGCACAAATTTTTAAAAACATTAACAAATCTTCATAATAATCAGTTGGATCAAAGTTATTCTTTTTAAAAAGATACTTTAAAAATTCAATCCCGACCCTTTGATCATCTACACTAGTCAGATCAAGTGGTTGTGGTTGATCAACAATCATTTGTTGCAATCTAGCTTGTACATCAGCATCAATCAACTTAAAGGTTTTATTATTAGTCATTAAATCAGTTAATTGCTCTTGATTAATGGTTTCTAAATTCATAACGCTTCGCTCCATAACTATTTAATTCTTCAACTGAAGAGCGGTGGTTGATTCTGGCTTGTAAATCTGTTTTTAATAAACGTTTAGCATTTGCTCTGGCTTCGTTAATGTTTAAAGTATCAGCAAAGTAAAGTTTCATACTAAAAAAAGAAACTAACGTCATTGCAATCAAAAGTCCACACATTACAGACAACAGAATCACTACAACCCTTCCGCCCTCGTTGTTATATTGGTTAATTTTATCTACATCAAGAGTGGAATCTTTTCAAATCGATTGATAAACGTTAAAGATTCCTACCCCTCCTAATTTTAATGCTTTAATAACTGTATTGATAATAAATTGAGCAAAAGTTTGAGCAGCACTCACTAAACCAGTAGCAGGAATTCCTTGGGTTCGGTAATTCCATAAAATTGCCATAGCAAAACAAGCGTAGAAAATTTGTGCACTACCCATCCCTAAAAAGAAGTTAAAGATTAAATAAACAATCGGTTCATCAGCAAAAAGACTGACAATCAAAGCCGCAAAGCAAATTCCAATACTATTGATAATTAAACTTCGAAAGCCAAACTTTTCAATGAAGAACTTGTAAATTAAATATCCAAACAAAAACTGAGGGGCAACAAAGAAAACTTGATAAGTACGTAAAAAAGCACTTATCCTCATCAGGTTGAAATTAGTCCGGTTCAACAACCTGGTAGTAAGGTATGTTGTGATTAAATCTGACTGGGTGGTAGCAAAAATTAAACTAAAAGCAAAGACAACCCCGATTAACCAAACAAGAATTTTCCAGTTAAACTGAGGTAATTCAGCAAGAAGCCGATCATCTAAATCACTGACATAATGGACATCTTCTTTAAAATTGACAAGCGAAAATAACGCACTTAAAACTAGGAAAAAACTTGTTAAACTATAAAGAACAACATGGTTATAACCAGATTTTTGCTGGGTTAAATTAATTTCTAATCCTGCTAAATAACTACCAAAAAAAGTACCAAATAAAATAAAAACCGAAATCACAGTCACACTCAAAGTGGGAGCAGCTCGATAATAAAACTGTTCATTTTCAAACAAGAAAAATAACGAATTTGCTGAAAGTGCAAGAGCTAAAAATAAGGCAATGACTACAAACAGAGCAATCGAAGAACCATTTTTATTAACAAAGGTAAAAATTGTTGCTAAAAAGAGCATTATTCCTGCAAAGTACATTCACACCCGACGATGATGAATCTTTCCGGTTAAAAAAGTTGCTAAGGGTTTAAGAAACACTAAAAAGAGAGAGTTTGTTCCAAAAAAGAGTAAGGTTATCTGTACTGGTGTAGAAAAAACTTTTCACCCCAACTGGGCGGTGTTTCATTGGATAATAATCCCACAAGCAACCCAAAAAAGAATCGTTTCAACTCCAAAAGCAATTCACTTCAAACTTAAGCGCTCTTTATAAATAACAAAAATAATGCTAAGAAAACCAAAAAGTACCAACAAGGGGTCAAGTAAATACAAATCTCAGTTTTGCGCCACACTTAACCTCCTTGAGTTAAAGTCTCAATTAACAACTAATAATTTTATTTTACCCTAATCATTAAGAAATTACATTTCTTCAATTACATCAAGACCAATTAAAGCAAAAGCGTTAGTTAAAACTTGTAAGACACTCACAATTAAACCCAAGCGAACCTTAGTTAGTTCCAACTGACTGATATCAATGATTTTAAATTCAGCATAATAAGAATGAAACTGGCGAGCAACTACCTGGATGTAGTCAGTAATTAAGTGGGGAGAACGTTGTTTTGTCGCTTGTTTAACCACTTCTTGAAAATTATCTAAAGTAATTAACAGGGTAGTTTCTTTTTCTTCTTTTAATAAAGCAGTTTGATTAAAGTCTGGTGCTAAATCACGATCATTAGCTTGTTGAAGAATAGAGTGTAATCTAGCAGTGGCGTATTGAGCATAATAAACCGGATTAGAAGCGTTCTTTTGTTGAACCAAGTCGATATCCAAATCCATATGCGAATTAGCATCTTTAGCAGCAAGCATATAACGAAGGGCATCTTTACCAATCATTTCGACTAAGTCAATCATTCAAATTGCGGTTCCTTTTCGTTTTGACATTTTAAATTCAGTACCATTTTTAATAACTCGAACCATTTGAATCATCTGAATTTCTAAAATATCAGGATCGTTACCCAATCATGTTAACCCTGCTTTCATCCGCGCAATATACCCGTGGTGATCACCACCTCAGACATTAATTAGTTTATTTGCTTTGGTACGGTTAATTCGAACGTTGTGAGAAGCTAAATCTGGAGTGAGATAAGTATAAGTCTTACCATCACTTTTAACCAATACTCGGTCTTTGTCATCCCCATACTGAGTTGTTTTTAAGAACAGGGCTCCTTCTTGATAATAAGTCGCTTTTTTTTGTTCATAAAGTGCCAAGACTTTTTCAATTTCGTGGTCGTCATACATTTTTTGCTCACTATTGTAATAACCAATTTCTACACCAATACTTTTTAATTGACTTTTGATAATTTCTAAAAAATAAGCAGTCGCTTTTTTGCGGAAGATTTCATTTACTTTTTCATCATCAATTTGGTTACTGGTAAAAGTGACATCTTTAAACTTATCACCATACTCTTCGACTAATCGATGAGCTACTAATTCATAACCTTCACCTTTATAAGTTTCTTCAGGTAAAGAAGTTTTAATCCCTAGCTGATTTAAATAATAAACAAAAACCGTTACTGCTAAAATGTTAATTTGGTTTCCCGCATCATTGACATAGTATTCAGTCAAAACATCATAACCAGTAAATTCAAATAAACGTTTTAAAGAATCTCCAATCACTGCATTTCTAGCATGACCAACGTGCAAATAACCAGTCGGATTAACTGAAACTTCTTCAAGACTAACAATTTGGTGATTCTTTTCTACTCTTCCATAATCAAGTTTTGCAGTATTGATTTGACCAGTAACTTTTGAAAGATAACTCGGATTAAAAGTAACATTAATAAATCCTGGTCCAGCAATACTAATATCAGCAAAGACTTCTTGATAATCAGCTAAAAGTTGATCACGAAATTCTGATGCTAAAACTTGAGGAGCAACACGTTTTTTCTTGGCGTTTGTTAAAGCAACCGTAGTTGAAAAATGAGCATCAATGCCAGTTTTATTTAATTCGATTTGAGGGCGGGGTTCATCAATCCCAAGTTTAGTTGCAGTTTTGATCAGCATCTCTTTAAAGTTTTGGTAAATTGTTTTGGTAGTCATTGCTTTTTCACTCTCTTTTCTTTTAATTTTAAACCAGAAAACAAAAAGAACATTGTTCTTTTCGACAATGTCTTCTTGCTTATTTTTTCTTTGATGCTTACTAATTTTTTATACCAACCATCAGCAAGAAGCAGGGGTGGTTAAACTCTTGGTTTAATTACCGCCATTTTGATAAACACTTGAAGTAGTTACCAGTTTAGAATCTTATATGAATTCTGCTTAACACCTTCTTTTGAAGGTTAAATTGTCATTAATTCTTTTTCTTTTTGTTTTGCTAATTGATCAAGTTGTTTGATTGCTTCATCAGTTCAAGTTTGAACATCTTTTTCAAATCCTTTGAGAACATCTTCAGAAATTTCACTATTCTTTTTCACTTGGTCAAGTGCACTACGACGATTATTGCGAATTCTTACTTTAAAGTTTTCTAACTCCTTGTACATCTTTTTCACAATATCTTTACGAATGTCTTCAGTTAAACTCGGAATATTAATCCGAATAATTTCTCCATCCAAAATTGGATTAAATCCTAAATCGGCACGATTAATTCCTTGAATAATGTTGTCAACTTGGGATTTGTCATAAGGTTTAACTACTAATAATTGTGGTTCTGGGGCACCAACTGAAGCAGTTTGGTTAATTGGAGTTAAAACACCATAAGCTTCAACCATCACGCTACTTAACATATTAGCATTTGCTCTTCCTGTCCGAATTTGATTCAAGTGTTGTTTAAACCCTTGAATTGTGTCTTCCATTGCGTGCTTAGTTTGCACTGTTGTCTCTTCGATACTCATCTCATTAATTCCTATTCTTCAATAATTGTTGAAGTTAAACTTCCTTGAATAATCTTAGTCAGACTATCTGGTTGTTGCATATCAAACACAACAATTTTCATTTTTGCTTGTTTAGCCATCAAAGCAGCACTTTGATCCATCACATGTAAGTTTTTAGCAATGATATCATCATAAGATAACTTAGTAAAAAGTTTCGCCTCAGGGTTTTGTTTGGGATCAGAGTCATAAACACCACTTACCCCGTTTTTGGCCATCAAAATCGCATCAGCTTTAACTTCAATACCTCGAATTATCGCAGTAGTATCAGTTGTGAAATAAGCATATCCAGTTCCACTAGCAAAAATGACAATATAACCCTGAGCTAACAAATCTCGTGCTTCATAAAAATTATAATCCTTGGTTAAGTTTTCAATCTTTAAAGCAGAATAAACGACTACTTTAGCATAACCCTTCTGGTTAATAACTGCTTGCAAGGCCAAAGCATTCATGACTGTTGCCATCATTCCCATATAGTCACCGCTGATTTGTTCGATACCTAACTCATCTGATAATTTTCCTCTTCAGATGTTTCCTCCACCAACAACAATTCCTAATTGTAAGCCATCTTTAACCATCGAAATTAATTGGTCAGCAGTTTGGTTAAGTTTTTGACCATCATAAATATTATCTTGATCTTTCAAAGCCTCCCCACTTAACTTTAGTAAAACCCGTTGATATTTCAAAACTTAATCCTCGCCTTCTTTCCCTTGATTATAAAAAAAATAACTTTACTTGTAAATTGAATAATCCATTTTATAACGCTTCTTTTTTTGATCATAACGTTTTTTCAAGACTTCTAAGCGTGAAAAGATCATTTCACCAATTAAACCAACACAAAGAAAATCAAAAAAAGTATTTAAACCATTAATCATTAAAGAATATAAAAATAAAGGAAAACCAGGGTAAGTGAAGTTTTGATAAAACAATACCCCGCCAATTACTCTAGATAAGTAAATTCCTAAATAAGGTAAAATGAAGAAAGTAATTCATTTACTTCGTGATGGCTTTGTCTGGTTAAAATAAACAATCGTTGCTAAACTAACCATTAAATTAGGAATTAAATAATCAAAACTAAACTGGAAGAAGTTAATAAAAAAGGTTGAAGGAAAGAATAAGAGCGAACTGCCACTTAATAATCCGGTAAGAAAAGTCTTAGCAAAAGAATTGGTAAGATAGGTTACAAAAAATAAGGTTAAATATTCAAAACTAAAACTAAGAAAAACTGTAGGTACCATTCCTAATAATTGTTTAAAAAGTAAAACTAAAAGAAGATAAACTGCATAACTTAAAGCGATAATTAAAAAATCATAAGTCGTTCACTTTTGGCGAGATCAGCTAAAAAAGTGATGAGAAAAACTATAAATTAAGATATTGACTATTTCATAAAAATTAAAACTAATACAAGCATAAAAAAGTCGCTCTTTTCAAGCATTTCAGGAATAATTAAGACTGAAAAGACTAATCATAAGTAATGCTAAATAAACTAAAGTGGCAAAAACTTCTACCACCAATCATAAAATAAAGACGGTTATTTGACCATTAATTTTTAAATTAGTGCTAAAGCGAAGGTTTAAAAAAATTACGCCAAAAACAAAAGCACTACCAATTCCCAGTGTTCAAAGTATTGAATAAATGAAAAACGCTTTGCGTTTTTGTTCAAAAATTTGAAAAATTTTTTCTCTTTGATTAAACATTTTACTCATCTAACTCCTGACATAATCGCATTTTTAACCAGAGGTAGACAAAAAAGAAAGTAAATAAACTTTCCTCCGTTGGCATTATCCACATCAGGTCAAAGGTCTTAGATTGCATCTAACTCTCAGCTGGTTTACCAGCTCCCTTGTTCATCTTCTTTTGATTATAATCATTATATTAGATAAAAAAAATAACCTTAAGGTTATTCTTTATTTTTTTCATTCTCATTAGAAGTGGTTTTTGTAGTTTTACTTTTAAGTTTTTGATCAACCACTACATCATCAGGTTTTTGTTCAACTTTATGACCTTGAATCAAACTCTTATAATAAACAAGTTCGTCTTCGTGAGTTACCTCAACTCCTGTTAGAGCAGCATTCGCTAAAATAAATTGGCCAAAAACTGAAGTGCTACGGAATTTTTGCTTTTTATGGGTACGTTTCCCTTGAGCATAGTTAACATAAACATTACTAGTTTTTGTATCTTTAATAATTTTTGTAATCTTGTAATAAGGAATCGCTTCTCCCATAAACACAATACTTTCATCATCAAAAGCAATACCATAATAAGGCAAAAAGAATCACATCATCAACATAACTGCCACTAAAGCCACAAATCCGATCACAATTACTGCAATTATCGCCCCTTGAGCAGTTACTCCATCTGTTTTAAAAATTGCTGATGGCTGGGTATAGAATACCAAAACCAGAATTCAAGCAATTAAAACAACCACACCTAAACTAAGCGTAGTTAGCAATGATGCTTTTCCATAAATTTTTTCTTTGGCGGGAAGCTTTCTAAAGCGTGAAAAATAGTAACTAAACATTGCACTAAGAATTGCTCAAACAATCGCTAAAACCACTGCCAAGACTAGAAACTGAGTGACTGTTTGACCGTTGTTTTGTAACTGATTCTTATCAGCATCAATGGTTCAAGTAAGCGACATCATTAGTTTCCACCCTTAACTTGTGCTGCCACTTCTGAAGCAAAGTCAGTTTCAATTTTGATAATTCCTTCACCAACCTCATAACGAATCATTTCTTTTAAGGTAGCACCTTTTGCTTTAATAAAATCACCAACCTTATATTTTTCATCAACAACAAAGTCTTGGTCTAAAAGATTTACTTCTGCTAAACGTTTGTTTAGTCTTCCCTTTAAGATATTTTCTTTAATATTTTCTGGTTTTCCTTCAACATCAGTGGTTTCAGCAATAATTTTTGCTTCTTGATCAATGAATTCAGCAGGAATTTCTGCTCTTGATTTATATTGAGGATTCATTGCTGCCACATGCATAGCCACATTATAAGCATCAGCATCACTAATCTTTCCTTCAAAAATTAATAGTACTGAAACCCGGTTGTTAGCATGGTTATAAACACTAACTGTTTGGTTATCATTTTTAGTACGCACTTCTAATCTACGTAAATCAATCTTTTCACCAATTTTTGCTGTAGCATTAACTAACGCTTGTTCAACAGTTTCACCACTAGTAAGTTTGATTCCTTTAGCAGCTTCCAAACTTTCAACATTTTGCGCTAAAAAAGCATCAGCCAAATCATCAATCAACTTCATAAACTCTTTGTTTTTAGCCACAAAGTCAGTTTCAGAGTTAACCTCCATAATCACGACACTTTTAGCATCTTGCTTAGCCAAAGTAACTCCTTCAGCTGCAACACGATCAGATTTCTTAGCTGCTTTTGCCAAACCGTTTTCTCTTAATCAAAGAATTGCTTGATCAATATCACCATCAGTGGCTTCCAAAGCTTTTTTACAATCCACAATTCCTGCTTGAGTAATGTCTCTTAACTGTTTTACTAATTTTGCATCAATTGCCATTTTTCTTGTTTCCTTTCTTATTCTTTATCTTTAGTTTCATTAGGAACTTGGTTTTGAGTTTCGCTTTGTGGTCGAGATTCAACTTCATCATTATTAAAACGACGACGAGGATAACGATTTTCACCCTCACGTGGTTCACGTTTAACAATTTTGGTTCTCAAAACACTTGGAGCCATCGTCAAATTAGCGCCTTCAGCATAAGCTTCTACGATATTATTCACGATTAAATTAATTGATTCAGTTAAATCATCATTTGCTGGGATCACTAAGTCAATTAAGTCTGGATCAGCGTTTGTATCACAAATTGCAATCACAGGAATACCAAGTTTCTTAGCTTCTTTCACAGCAATTTCATCAATGATTGGGTCAGTGATAAACAAGGCTTGAGGAAGTTTATGCATTTGCTTAATTCCACCTAAGTTTTTCTCTAACTTAGCCTTTTCTTTTAAGATTAAAATTTGTTCTTTTTTTGGTCTTAAGGCCAATTGTCCAGATTTTTCTTCTTGTTCAATGTTTCATAAAGCACGAATTCTTAAAGAAATCGTTTTCATGTTAGTCAATGTTCCACCCAATCAACGAGTATTAACATAGAAGTTTTGACTTCTTAAAGCAGCTTCTTTAACCGCTAACTTAGCATTTCTCTTTGTTCCTACAAAAAGAATTTTCCCTTCGTTTTTTCCGATTTCTTCAACAATTTTTTTTGCATCATCCAATGCTTTCATTGTTTGTTGTAAATCAATGATATGGTTTTTATTTTTAACCCCATAAATATAAGACTTCATCTTTGGATTTCATCTTTTGGTTTGGTGTCCGTATTGAACTCCTGCATCTCATAACTCTTCGCGTGTTAATTCTTTTGCCATTATTTTTCCCTTTTCTAATTTATTTGTTAAACTTCCAGAAGGTTCGAAACAGTTCCACTCAAATATTAAAAGCTTGAGCACGTGGTATGTCATTCCCTAATGTGTCTTGTTATTTCTCTTTAACGATCATATAACTCTTTTATTTTAAAGAAGAAATGCCTTAATTTCAACCAAGAAACCAGAAAAGAAAACTTGCCTACTAAGACAAGTTAACCATCATTCAATTCGTTATTTTTTAATCAAAACTCCAAAGCATTTAGTCTAGATTACAAACAATTTTAAAGCAAATTATTTACGATCATAAACTAAAGGGTCTGGTCCAAGACGTTTAGAAGGTTCCAAGACGTTGATTTTTTCCATCTCTTCATCAGTTAACACGAACTCATCAATTTGCGAAGCATTAGTTTTAATACGGTCAACATGAACTGATTTAGGAATAATTACAACTCCACTTTGTAATGCTCAACGCAAAGCAATTGATGAAGGTTGCACATGATATTTTTCACTCAATTCCACGATGTAAGACGCATCATCAAACTGACCACCCATCATTGTTCTTCAACTTTCAATTTGGATGTCATTTTCTTTAGCAAAAACTTGTAAGTCTAAAACAGGATACATTGGGTGCATTTCCACTTGGTCAACCATTGGTTTAATTTCACTTTCAGCAATTAAACCTTTTAAATCATCAACTAAGTAGTTCGAAACTCCAATCGCACGAACTTTTCCCTCTTTATATAGTTCTTCTAAAGCATGGTAACATTCGTTTCCACTTTTTGCTGGTCAATGTACTAAAACAAGATCCAAATAATCAGTATCTAATTCGGTTAAAATGCGGTTAAATGATGCAAGGGTTTTATCACGACTTTGGTCAGTGTTTCAGATCTTTGAAGTAATAAAAAGATCCTGACGAGTTTTAGTTGATTTGGCAATTGCTTTTTTTACAATTGCATGGTTTTGATAAATATCAGCTGTGTCAATCATTCGATATCCAAAATTAATTGCTTCAACAATTGCTTCTTCTCCTTGAACTGGATCAGTAATTTTATAAGTACCAAAACCAACCATAGGCATTTCTACTCCATTATTTAGTTTGACATTTTTGTTTAAAAATTTTTCCATAATCTGTCTTCTCCTTATTTTATTTAATATTTCTTTGTTCTTTAATCAGCGAGTAAGCAGCGTTAATTTGACTCATCTTTTCTCGAGCTTGCACGGAAGGATTTTTGTCAGGATGATAAGTTTTTGCCAGTTGACGATAAGCACTTTTCACCTGCTCATCACTTGCATTCAGTTCAACACCCAGTTCTTTATAAGCAGCGTTTAAAGCAACCTTATCCTGATGAGCAAAATATTCACTTTCCTCACCTTGATAACCATTATAACCTCCAGAATTGAATTTAGTGCGATTATAGTTTGAACCTTGGTGGAAAAACTGGTTTAAGAACTCGCTGATAAATTCTTCATAAGAAGTTCTGGTTTGTTGATATAAATCTGAGCGCATTCTTTGGACTAATTGGTCAATAGAACTATTTAAACTCTTTTCATAACTTTTCAAACCTGCTTTTAGATAATTATGATCAAGAGTTTGATTACTTACAGCTAAATTAACAGTATGAGCAAGAACTTCTTCGTATCAAAAACTTACCAATGAATAGGCGTTAAAACCTAAAAATTCAAGATAATATTTACTAAAAAATTCAATCGCATTAGCATCAAGATAAGTAACTAAGTTTTGAAATTGACCTAATAAACGATCATCAGCACTAAGACATACTTTATTAAATTTTATTTGTGCTTTTTCTAAAAAAAACATGGTTTCACGAAGTTTTTCACTACTTAAATTTCGAGTTTCTAAATACTTTTTAGTAGCTTCTAAATTAGAAAAAAATGGGAAAACTTGAATAAACTCTTGATAATTAAGTCCTGGAATTTCTACTTGATGGTGGATGTTAGTAAATCATATCTTTCGTTTTGCCGAAAACTGATCACGCAAGTGTTGATTATAAGCAGAACAATTTCTGGATTGATTCTTAGTTGAACTTGAAGCATTATTATGTTTTTGGTTGAACTCTTTTTCACGTTTTTTCTGACTTTTTTTATGTCGAACACTTTGAATTAAAAACCCGAAGATTAGTAAAGCAACGATGACGACGATTGTGATAATAACCCCTGTTGTTTTCATTTTTTTCAACCTGCCTTACTTTTATTGTATCTTATCGCTTTATATTTAAGAAGAAAGCTAACAAAAATTTTCTTGTCGTTTCTCAACTGTTTCAATGCTAAAATCTAAGTAAAGTGAGACTTGAATCATGATAAAAAAAATCAAAGAAACCATCAGAATGATAATGGTTGATGTTGATGGTACTTTATTAGATAACTACCACAATATGAGTGAAGCTAACCAAAAAACTCTTAGTGGTTTGAGTGAACAAAAAATTTATCTTGTGATGAATACTGGTGCATTACCAAAAGATGGATATAACATCCTGACTAACACAAGTATTGGTATTGATAATTATACAAAATGGTTTATTGGGTTAAACGGAATAGTTATCTATAATTTTTTGACCAACGATAGTTATTTCCAAATAAATACTCAAAATAAAACCAAAATTAAGGAAGTTTTTGAAAAATTGAACTTTAAAAATTATGAAATCATTAACCTTCAAAACCGAAGTTTTCTTCACTTTATTGTTCATAATTTTGAGACTTGATATAAGTTAGTTTTTGAAATTTATCTTTCTTTAGAAAAGAACAATAACAAAATTTTAGGTCTAGAAAGTTGTTTGCTCTTAATTAATCATTTTGATCAAGTTTCATTGGCAAAGAAAAACATTATTTACTTTGGTGATAATCTTAACGATCTTCTTGTTTTCAGTGATCCTGAAGTTTATTGTATAGCCATGAAAAATGCTATTGATGAAGTAAAAACACTAGCTAATGATAGTACCACTGATAACTATCAGGGAATTAGTGATTATTTAGAAAAATTAAAAAGCGCCGATTAAGCGCTTTTTAATTTTTTATTTAGCTTCTTGAGCAATTACTCTTACTCTTGTACGGTTCTTCCCGAACTTTTCGTACTTAACAACACCACTCACTAACGCAAATAAAGTATCATCGCCTCCACGACCAACATTTTCACCAGGGTGAATTTTAGTTCCTCGTTGACGAAAAATGATTGAACCAGCATTAGCAAATTGACCGTCTGCTTTTTTTGCTCCTAAACGTTTTGATTCTGAGTCACGACCATTTTTAGTTGATCCAACTCCTTTTTTAGAAGCAAAAAATTGTAATCCTAATAAAAAACGCATTTTATCCGACCTCCTTTAAAGTAACATTTTGTGGATATTGCACCAAAATGGTTTTGATTTGGTAAACAAGAAACTCAAAAGTTTTTTGTACATCCTTGTTCGCCAAGTTTTTCACCTTAATAGTGATAGAGTTATCTTTCACCATCAAGATTACATCATCACGATATTCAGCATCATAAGCATTTAAAGCGCCGCTCATGATTCCTGTTAAAGCTGCACAAACTAAATCATGACCATAATCACCACCATTAGCATGTCCGCTCATCTTTAACTCTAAAAACTGACCATTTTGTTTGGTTAATTCCACCTTAACCATTCTTATTTCCCTTCACTTTTAACTGCTGGTTTACTTTTAGCAGTTTTAGTTGCGGCAGGAATTTCTTTAACCACCTTATTTTTAGCAATCGAAATTTCATCAATTCGCACTTTGGTATAAGGTTGACGGTGCCCATAAACCTTTCGAATGTTTTTTTTGGGATGATAACGAACAACACGAAGTTTCTTTCCTTTACCTTGTTTAATCACCGTTCCTTTGACAACTCCATCTTTAACAATTGGGTTCCCTAAGTGACCATCAATCATCAAGACTTCTTCAAAAGTTACTTTGTCATTTGCTTCTCCAGAAATTTTTTCCACATAAATTTCTGATCCGATTTCAACTTTAACTTGTTTTCCACCAGTTCTAATAATCGCAAACATTTCTATTTCCTCCAGTCTAGACTCGCCTTATTGCGTGGGTTTTCACCAACTTTTTGACACAAAAAAGAGCGGTTGAAACTCATTTCAACGTTAGTTATTATAACTAATTTCACCATCTGATTCAATAAAAAGATTACCAAGAATTCTACACCTAAATAAATCTAGGTAAAATCAGGACCACCATAATCCCCTCCTGTTATTTCCTGACCCAATTGGTAAGGGTCTTCTAAGTGCAATTGAGTAGTCGGAGTGGTGTGAGCAAGTTTAACTTGATGATCATCATCAGAGTGATTATCATGGTTTAAACTATTACTTTTGCTATCATCAATACTGATTTGATTGTTTCCTAACTTATAAGTGACCTTATCGTGGTGTTGATGATCATTAAACATAAAAACTGTTGTTGCAATTGTTGAGATTGTATCAGTAATAAACCCTCCGATTGCTTTAAAAATACTACCAAGACCACTAAGAAAACTCCCACTGACACCTTTTCCTGCCTTAATTTGTTTTTTTGCTTGAATTGTTAATTTTTTCATTTTCTTCCTCCCCTAAAGAATAAGGAAGGTTTTAGGTTTTTTTACCACTTTCTTTTAAAAATACTGCATAAAGTTCGTTGATTGGTAAACCAGTTTGAACACTGACCACTCGACAAGCAGCTTTTAATTTTAATCCTTGATTAATTTGTTCTTGAATTAAAGCAATTTGTTCTTGTTTTGACAAAACTAACTTAAAAGAAGAATTAGCAAAGCAAATTACAAATTCACCCTTGAAAACAAATTCAGGACTCTGAATAAACTCAGCAACTTCGCGAATCGTTCCCCGAATAATTTCTTCATTCATCTTAGTTAATTCTCGAGCAATGACTACAAGTGTTTGGGGTTGGTTAATTAATACTTGGTCCAAAGCTAAGATAGTTTCTTTTATTCGGTGTACTGATTCATAAAAACAAATTAAAGTATCAGAATAATTCTGCACAATCTTTGTCAATTCATGAACCTTTGCTACTTGATTTTTACTAGTTAAAAAACCGTGAAAGTAATTGCTTTTCCCTACCAAAGCACTAGCAACCAAAGCATGAATATAAGCAGGACCACAGTTAAGTGCGCTGAGATTGAACTTCAGCATTTCTTCATTTACCAAAGACGCTAGTAATCATGACCCTGGATCGCTAATGGTCGGGATTCCAGCATCACTAATAATTGCCAAATCACAACCTTGATTTAAATATTCTTTAACTCGCTTACTACGTTCTAATTCGTTGTATTTATGCAAGGAAATTAAGGGTTTATTAATCTGAAAGTGCTGCAAAAGGATTTGACTAGTTCTGGTATCTTCACAAAGAATATAATCTACTGTTTTTAACGTTTCAATCGCTCGAAGACTAAAATCGTTTAAGTTACCAATCGGTGTTCCGACCACATAAATGGTTGGTAAACTGTTTTTAAACGTTTGTTGAACTCACATCTTAACCTTTCTATCTTAGAAAAACCCAAAAACAAGTTTTGTTTTTGGGTTTAATAAACTATTTAACACTGACAACTTTTACTTTGTAAGGAACATTAACTTCTCTAACTTCTAAAACCTCTTCGCTCTTGTGACCAAGCATTGCTTTAGCAAGGGGAGACTCGTTTGAGATTAACCCTGCAAACGGATCGGCTTCAATCGCACCAACAATTTTAACCATATGAATTTTTTGAGTTTTCAAATCTTGATATTCAACTTGAGAACCAATCTTCACTTCCCCTTTTTTACCACCAGTATTAATTACTTTTGCTTTGGAAATTACTGATTCTAATTCTTTAATCCGACTTTCAATTTCTGCTTGTTTGTTTCTTGCTGCATCATAATCAGCATTTTCAGACAAGTCACCTTGGTTTCTTGCTTCTACCAATTCATCAATTACTTGGGGACGAATTACATCGATTAAATGTCGTAGTTCCTTTCTTTTTTCTTCTAACCCCTCTTTAGTTAAAATAATCTCTTCTGCCATCAGTTTTCACTACCTCCGTTTTGATTTTTACATTATAACTTAATTTTTCTGCCATTTTAGCACAAAACTACGAAATTTTAATCATCATCATGAAGATAATGATAAAGTTTCATTGTCGTTTGTCGATTTTTAATAATCAAGTCCAGTTCTTCAAAACTAGCTCTTTTTAAATCACCTTTAGTTTGGTAATGCTTATTTAACTCCTGAATCTTTTTTAATCCTAACCCTTTAATTGTCAACAACTCGTTAGTTAGAAAGGCACGATTTTGTTTTTGTCTAAAACCAGATTTAGCATAACTATCAACCCTTAACTGCATGCTCGCTAAAAAGTTATACAACCCTGAATGTTTATCTAAAACTTGTTCGCTTTGGGTTAAATCAAGAATTTTTTCTGTATTATGATGGCTATTTTTAATCAAACCAATCACAGGAATTTGTTCTAAACCTAAGGCTGAAAGCACCTTTTTAGCGGCGTGAACTTGATTTAAGCCTCCATCCATAATCACAAGATCAGGCAGTGAGCGATGTTCGACTAAACTCTTTTGGTACCGACGGTAAACCAAATTTTCTAACCGACTCGCATCATCACGAGCTTCGATTTCAATGTTATATTTCCGAAAATCATTCCGGGAAGGCTTACCATTATAATAAACGACACAACTTCCAGTAACAAACTCATCACCCAAATTGGAAATATCAAACATTTCAATATGTTCTGGAAAGGTTGGCAAGTTCAAAAGAATTTGGAGTTGCTTTAAAACTTCACTCTCTTTATCATTAACACTTTGACTTTGAAGATTAACTTGGTTTAAAGCCTCAATTGCATTTTCTTGGGCTAATTGATAAAGTGCCTGTTCTTGAGGATTTAACGGGTGGGTTGCCAAAGGTTTAACTTTATCTTCTAATTGAAATAAATCAATGTCTTTAGGAAGAATGATTTGGTCTGGTAAGATGTTTTTTTCATAGATTTGACTCACATAATTAATTACTAATTCTTCTAAATCCTGATCATGATAAACACTGACTAACTGGTCTTTATACAACAATCTTCCTGCCCGATAAAACAAGGTCACAAAAACAAGATGTTCATCATCAACTTCATAAGCAATCACATCGCGATTAGCCTCATCATCAATGGTTACTTCTTGGCGTGAAAGCGCATAATCAAGTGATTCTAACAACTCTTTCAACCTTCCTGCTTCTTCAAACTGTAAATTAGAAGCAGCATAATCCATTTTTTCTAATAAATCAGTCCGAACCTCGGTAGTTTTTCCCTTAAAAAAGCGGTCAACATGACGAATTTGTTCTTGGTAATATTGGGGGTCAACTACTTTAAAACAAGCACCAGAACACTGGTGAAGGTGGTAGTAAATACACGGTTTTCCTTGATATCCCTTGCACCGACGCAAAGGAAATAAACGTTCCATCACCCTTAAAAGGTTTCGAGCATTACTTCCTTGTGGTAAAGGACCGTAATTGCGAAGCGCTTTTTTGTTATACTTGCGAACGTATTTATACTGGGGGTCCCTTTCATTGGTAATAATAATATAAGGATAAGCTTTATCATCATTTAAGATGATGTTGTAGCGAGGGTGGTATTTTTTAATCAGGTTTTGTTCTAATAGAAATGATTCTGCTTCATTACTAACCACAAAAAAGTCTAAATCCTGAATGTCACGAACTAATCGAGTAGTTTTAATGTTGTGAGCGCGATTAAAATACGAAATTACCCGTTTACGTAAATCTTTAGCTTTTCCAACATAAATGACCTTTCCTTCATTGTTGTAATAAAGATAACATCCAGGTTTATGAGGGAGGTTTTTAACTTTATCTTCTAGGGTTTGGTTATTAAAATAAGTTTTATCCATGAGTTTCTCCTGACAAGTTAGTGTTTTAGAGGCGGAATTCAAAGTTTAGTTAAAGTATTGGTTAAACCAAAATAACGATTATTATTAAAATAGGCATCTTGACTAATTTGGGCTGTTTGGTTTAATTTTACCTTCAAATTTAAAATAACTTGACGAGGAAGAAGAAAACAAAAAACTCCTAAACAAAAAACAAGAAGAAGGCAAAGAGTAAAAACCAGTTGTCAATGGCTCTTGAAGTTAAGGGTCGGAAAATAAATTACCATTGAAAGAAAAAAACCCAAACCACTCAATAAAAGAGCAAGCATTAAAACTACTGATTTTCAATTTAAATGCTTCAAGTTTGATTTTACCTTCAATTGATGAAACAGATATTGGGGAGGAACTAAACCACTCAACTCCTGTTCGATTAAATGATAATAACCACCATAAAAGGTTCAATATAAGGGAAAATTAATCAACCTCAAAACTTCAAGATTATAATCTTGAGAAACTATTTTAATCAATTGTTGTAGTTTGGAATAACCAAGATAGTTTTTAACTATTGTGTAAAGCACTCAAAATGTAAAAAAAACTAAACCATCATAAATTAAAATCTGATTTGGTCGGGAATTATTAACATTTTTAATTGAAGAATAAAGGTTAATTGCTCAAAAAATCATTAAACCCAAGAAAAAAACTAGGTTAATTAAAAGCGTATTGGAAAACTTCTTGGATTGGATATGTAAATAACTCTTTAAATCACTTTTGTTCATAAACACCTTAACGTCGACGAAGTTTGATTCGTTTAACCACTTCATCAATAATTAATGGAAAGACCCCATTGCTTTGTGCTGAATCAACATCAATAATAAAAATTTCATCTTCACTTGTATTAGTAGCATTAAGTTGGTATAAGTCAAAACCAAAGCTTTCTTCTTGATCAAAAAAAGTTTCAAACAATTCGTTGAAATTAAAGGGGATATGAGTTTCATAAACTTCAATAATTAGTTCTTTTAAACGGTTAACAATTTCATCAACCAAAGAATAATCAAAGTGATCTTCTTCTTTCATATATTGTTCGTAACTTGCACTAATACTATCAGTTTTATCAATTAAAATATCTTTGATTGGTTTATTCAAGTTTAAGCGTAATGATCAGCAAATTACTAAAGGTTGGACTTGATCTCATTTTAAATCAGAATCATTTTTAAAGTTAGTAAAACTTTCTTTGAAACCCGCTTCAAACCCATCTGATTTTTGAAAATTAAGGTTAAAACTCTTTTCTTTTTGATCCAATTCCTTAAAAAAAGTCAAAGCAGCTTTTTCATCGTTTATCACTGATCAAGTTAAGCTAATTTGTTCCATTTGCATATTCTTTACCCGCTTTATTTTAAATAAAATATATGCTATAAATTTAAAAAAATCAAACCTTTACTTTTGGTTTGATTTTTTTTCGACTTTATTTTGGTTTATAGTAGATTTCTCGGGTTTTTCAACCGTTATCAGGACCAATTAGACCCTCTGCTTCCATTCGGTTAATAATTTCACTTGCTTCACTAAAAGAAATCTTTAACTGACGTTTTAAAAATGAGGCACTAGCCTTTCTGGTTTTTAAAACTTCTGCTAATGCTTGTTTGTACAACAAATCTTTTTGGTTTAAATTTACAGAATCAGGAAGAGAAACCAATGATTTAACCATCCCATCTGTTTGAGTTTTTCCATCAAGAGATGGTTTTAAAATTTCTTCAAAGAATAAAGAATCATCAACTTCTTGACCATCATTGTTTATAAAAGTTTCCATGCTTGGTTCTCTTAATGGTTTAAAACCATAGACCCCAAGCTGAGGATCAATTTTTACACCAGTGTCTATTAAGGTTTGTGTTGGTTCAACTTGATGATATTTTAGATCAATATCTTGTTCCTCATCAAACATCGTAAAAGTCTCGTACTCATCTTCTGGTTCATTTCAATTAATTTCACTAAAATCCTTTTTAATTACCAATGATGATTCTTGAGCAGGAGGCGAAACAACATCTAGTAAAGGCGCTTCTGATTCTTCTGCTCAAGATAACACTTTAGTAGATGAGTCTTTATGGTTAGTTAAATTAAACAACGGTTTTTTTTGATCGTGAGGATTGTTATTACTTCTTAAAGCAAGCACCCTCACTTTTTTTCCTTTTCTTTTTGCTTTAGGCAAGAATAAGAAAAGTGGATTTCCAGTTAAAGTCCAGATAATACTTAAAAACAAAGCAACAACACCCAAGACTAAACTAATCGGAAGTGAAGTATAAGCAAAAATTCCTGCAAAGAAATTACCAAGAAAGCCACCACCTTGATATAAGTTAAGATAACCAAATAATGGGTAAATTAAGAACTTGGCGTGACCGCTGACATTATTAAACTTACTACTAAAAAGACTGTTTTCTAACCAGTTACTAGTATAAATCGTCATTGATTTAACAAAAATGTTTTTTTGTCATAACTTAATCCCATCTAAGTGGTGAACTTTTAAACCAATTAATAAAGCCGCAGAACAAATTCAGGCAACTGCTAAACCAAGCGCTAGTAGCATTCCTAAAAATCGTTTTTTAGCCTTAAGTTGTAAACCAAATAAAATCGAAAGGTCAATAAACATTAAGACTAAATAGATAGGATATTTTAATCAACCGAAAATAAAGTTGAAAAATACATCATCAAAAAAAGCACCGATGGTTAAAAACCTTCCTGCAGATAGAATTAAAAATAAGAAAAAGGTCACTGACCCGACCACTCAAGCAATTGAATCGCTCTTGTGAACCTTTTTATTAGTTTCAAAAATAATCGTCCGGTTTTCGTTGTAGTTTTTGGTTGATAACACTGTGCTCTGATCAGTGTCACTAACAAACTCTTTAATTTTTTTGTTCATAGCTTCTCTCTTCTTCAAGACTATTTTTTATATTCTACCTTATTTTAACTAATTTTCATGTTTCATATTAAAACTAAAAATTTACAAAAAAAGAACAGTCGGGAAAAGAACTGTTCTTTGGTACTAAATATTGGACATGGATAAGAACGATTTAATCGTTTAATTTTAAGGGAAATAGTTAACAAGTTATAAAATGAGTTTTATATCACAAAGACAAAAATATTATTTTAAATATAATTATCGCCCAACATTTAGTATAAAATTATGAAATAAATTAACATGTGATTAACAACCACATTTACATAATATTCTCATTTTGAAAAAGTTTTGATAAAAAACTATTAATAATAAAAAGTTCTGTTTTTTATGTTTTATTTTGGAATTTATTCCAAACACCTAACTATCTGTAACTTTCTCTTTAAAATTTATGTTAATTAACTTATTAACTAATTGCTCTTGTCAAGATTGTGTTTCAACAACACCATCGCTTAACTTCTTAATCATCTTAACACCAGTAAAACGGTAGTTACTTGTTCCATAAGCAACCGACGGAACAGTACTGTGATCCAAGTAAGTTAAGGTAGGTAGAGTTTCAGGAGTTCTGGTGTAAAGTGGTAAAATCACTTGCGTCTCATACAAAGCACTCATTTCTGCTTGAGAAAATTGTTGATAACGAGAAATGGTATCTGCTTGTTGACTGGCTTCATCAAGCAGTTTACCATAAGCACTTAGCTTAGTTGCTAAATCATCATAACTACTATTTTTTCCTTTTAAAGTTTCTTGTCCATCACTGGTGGTACTATCAATAACTTTACTAAAGTTGTTATATGCATCATAATCACCCTTATATCTAATAGTATTTAAATAAGTTGAAGGATCAGCATAGTCAGGACTTCATCCCGTAATGTTCATACTATAAGCACTTTGACGTTGTTTTTGTGCAAAATCAGCTTGGTCAATACTCTGAGAATCGTTATAAGTAATACTAAATGGAAGGTTAGGAATTTGATCAAATTCATCAATCATACTATTAAGTCAAGGGAGGAAAGTAGTTTTTAACGCTCCGTTTTCTAAGAACCGAAACTTAACGTTATTTTTAATCTCATTGGCATCCCGATCCAGATTAACTTGCTTAATTAAAGTCTGAATTTTTGCTTCCACACTTTGATCGTTGATAAATTCTTGTTTTAAACTCTCATCGGTCAGAGCAGAATAAGCTAAGTAATCATTTTGCAAGTACAAGTCTTGACCATTATCAGTCAACGCTTCTTGCTCAGCAAGTTCATCATCTGTCAAAGTTTGACCCATTTGAGTAGCAACATCTTGCACTTTAGCTCCATAACTTGTTTTAATATAATCAGTATAATCTTTTTCATTAACATCTAAAGCCAAACCATTAGCAGTATAAATGTTTCTTAACAATGAAGATTTGACCGCACCTTGAGGGTCCAAGGCACTTGAATAATAGTGTGCTGCTGTACTTCGGTTAATTGCATAAGAAATCAATGCCCGGGTTGAATTTTGGGCTAAAAGTTTATTTTCATCTAAACCAGAAATATCAGCTCCTGAACTAGTGCCTTCGGGACGATAACCAAAATTATAAGTAATCATTCAAGTGGCTGGAGTTCCTGCATAAACATCTTTTAACCCTTTAAATTTAGGATTTGTCAGGTCACTTCCAACATACTTACTTCAACTTCGAGCATCAGTTGGTGAAATTGGCGTTTCAGAAAGATCACCAGTTTCAAACAAGAAGACTAAATTAGAAGGACTCTGATTTTTTGGGTAATTATAAATAATTTCTTTAATTGAAGTTTGATCATAATCAAAATAGTTTTTATTAGCTACTAACTTCATTCCTACAGAAATATTGACATCTCTAGGAACATAAGCACCAGAATAATAAACGTGATCATATCCTCTAGAGTTATTCGCAGCATTTCCATAACTATACCCAGCAGTTGATTTTCTATAGTCAACTGCGATATCTGGTAAGGGTGAAAAAGCTAAATAAGTTAACATGGTTGGAAAGTAAGGTGCAGTTGAAGCTAAATGAAAAATAACTGTTCCTCCTGCCACTTCACCCTCATCATTAACTCCATCTTCAACAGTTAACATTGGTGAATCTGGATAAGTGGCAGTTTTGTCACTGATTGATGGTAATGCTTCACTAGTTCCCGCCTTACCTTCGGTTCAAAACCCGGGCATATCAACTGTTGAACCATTTTTAGTAATTTGAATGTAATGTTTGATAATCTCATCCAAAGCAAAGTTCTGACTCGCCTCATTTTCATACTGATAATCAGCTCCTGTTGCAGTTGTAATTGCGTTAGACAACTCATCAGCACGACTCATAACCACTCCTCATAACCCGTTAATTTGTGAAGTGGTTGAAGGATTATAAATATAACGTAACGTATTGGCAACATCGCTTGCCTTAATTCATTTCTGCTCTGCAACATTCCCCTTATAATCAAACCAATGAGCATCATTTTTCAAAGTCAAGGTTCAAGTCTTGTCAGCATCACTTCCATCAAATTCAGTTGCTAAATTTCCCTCAACCTCTTTATTAACATTAGCTTTTAAAAGTGTTTCTTGTAAATTAGCAAGGATTTTTAAATCTTCGTTTTGCATCGTCACTCCTGTTGATCACGAAGACATTGGTGCAGCATAATATGTCTTGTAAACAGAAGTGTCAACTGCTCGATTCATTAACTTGCCAAAAGTCATCGGTCCACAACTAACAACGGTTGCAGTTGTCATTGTAGTTAAACCAAGTGCACTTAAAACTGATAAACTTCTTTTTAACATTATTCTGCCCTCCTTTTATTTTTTTCTTTTCTTTAATTGTTTTTGCATCGCTTTGAATTCGCGATTATTGGCAAAAACAAAGTGGTTTGGTTGAACTTCTTGTCAAACTGGAAAATCAACCAGGTAATCGTGGTGTTCTTTTTGTGGATTATAAACAAAATGAACTTTCTTTTTTTCTTGTTCTGGATCTGGTAAAGGAACCGCACTTAGCAAACTCTTAGTATAAGGATGCAAAGGATGATCAAACAATGTATCAGCAGGAGCAAGCTCAACAATATCACCATGATATAAGACCGCAATCCGGTCGGCGATGAAGTGAACAATACTCAAATCGTGAGCGATAAAAATATAAGTTAAATCGTATTCTTTTTGAAAACGTGTTAACAAGTTAATCACTTGAGCTCTGATTGAAGCATCCAAAGCTGAAATTGGTTCATCAGCAACAATAAATTCAGGACGCATCACTAAAGCCCGAGCAATCCCAATCCGTTGACGTTGACCCCCAGAAAACTCGTGAGGATAACGTGACAAGTGTTCAGGAAGCATTCCCACTGAAGTTAAGGTTTGTTTGACTAAAAAGTGTTTTAAATCACTACTCTTGACTTGATCAGCACTTAGTTGGGATTCTTCTGGCTTATCGTGATTGTATCACTTAAGATAAGCATCTTTAACCTCCTGATTTTTATATAATTCGGGAAAGTTAGCCAATCCCTCACCAATAATTTGTTCAACTGGTAAATGATCATTTAAACTAGATGCTGGGTCTTGAAAAATCATTTGCATTGATTTTTTTAAGTTTCTAGTTTCTTTTCGAATAGGATCTTTAAAAATTGGAGTTTGTTCTACTATTTGAGTAATTGATGGTTCTTTTAAAAGTTTTTTAATCTTAGTGAACTTTTCAACCAGTAATTTATTGTCAATTTCTTCATTTTTTTTAATTTGTCCACTAACATAACGAAGATATTTTTGTTTATGTTGAGAACGAGCACAAAGCGCACTAATGATTTTAGCATCACCAATCATCGTAACGATTAAAGCGGAGATTGACTTATGAGTTGAAATAATTTCTTTTAGTTGAGCACCCAACTCATTCATGAACCGAGAAATACTAGTATACTTACCATTGACAGCATCACTACGAATTTTATTCATCGCTTCTAAACGGTAGTAAATTTCATTCTCCAAATCCTTAATTGCTAAAATCTTAGTTTCAATCGTTTTTAACTCGCTGGTTAATGTTGCTACTAATTCATGCTTAATAGGCACATAAGCATCTAAATTATCAACAAATTTTAAGGTCTTTTGTAATAAACGAATCGTAGTAATTAAACGCTTTAAGTTATCCTTAATTGTTGTAGTGATAAACTTAATGTTTGCTTCTTTTTTAACTTTTACTAACTTCGTGTCTTTAATGTTAACCCCTTCAGCGATTGAGCGGTCAACACCATCAGGATAATCAGATAAAGTTTGGGTTTTAAAATCATAATACTTTGAATACAAGTACTTGTGATAAACCCGTTTATACTCTTCTAAGTAATTATTAATCTTGATTGTTGCTGCATTTTGATTATTAAGCATAACTTCAATATTATGTTCAATCTTCAAAGTTGCTTGGTCAAGTTTTAAAACACTCCCGCGAGCAACGCGATTTTTGAAATAAATTGTTCCTTCGTGAATTGGTTGAATTCCCATGATTGCTCGACCAATAGTGGTTTTTCCTGATCCTGATTCGCCAACCAAACCAAAAGTTTCACCCTTGTAAACATCAAAAGTAACATCACGAACAGCCTTATTTACTTTTCGACCAGTCCCAAATTGAATTGCTACATTACGAACTCGAATCAATGGTTCTTGGTTTTTTTTACTCTTCAGCTTAGAAGTGGTTTTTTTACTCTGAGTAGATGATTTTTGTTTTTTTGATTCCATCCTAATCACCTACCTTCTGTGCTTGAATTGCTTCTTTTAACCGGTTTAGCTCCACAGGCTTGTTAATTTCAGGAGCCCGAGAATCTAATAATCAAGTTTTAGCAAAGTGGGTCGAACTCACTTTGAAAAATGGTGGTTCATATAAATAATCAATACTTAAAGCATATTTATTTCTTGGTGCAAACGCATCGCCATGAATTTTATTAAATAAAGAGGGTGGGGTTCCATCAATTGCAAATAAATCTTCACCAGCTTTTCCCAACTGTGGCAAAGAAGAAAGTAAGGCTCAAGTATAAGGGTGTTTTGGTTCTTCAAAAATCTCTTTAGTTAAACCATACTCAATAATTTGTCCTGCATACACAACTGCTACGCGATCAGCAATGTTGGCAACAACTCCTAAATCGTGAGTAATGAAAAGAACTGTGAAACCGTATTCTTTTTTTAAATCTTTAATCAGATTTAAAATTTGCGCTTGAATAGTTACATCCAGAGCAGTGGTTGGTTCATCACAAATTAGAATTTTTGGTTTACATGCCAAAGCAATGGCAATTACCACCCGTTGACGCATTCCTCCAGAATATTGCCCAGGAATATCTTTCATCCGTTTTTCAGCATTAGGAATTCCGACTTTTTCTAATAAAGAAATCGCTTGGAGTTTTGCTTGTTGATGAGACACATCTTGATGAGCAAGAATCGCTTCGATCAATTGATATCCAATTGTTAATAAAGGGTTTAGACTTGTCATCGGGTCTTGAAAGACTGTAGCGATTGTTCCTCCTCTTAATCGTTTTAAATCACCTTCTGATTTAATTTTCTTGGTTCATAAACGTCGTTTTTCTAAACTTCAAGTTTCAGAAATAAAGTCAACTTCTTCAACGCTTAATTTAGCTTTTTTGGTTGCTAAAATTTTCTCAAAAGCACGTTTTAAGTAGACTTCAGTAGTTTTTAACAGCTTCAAATTTATAAGTTTTTCATAATAATCTTGAATTAAATCTCGGGTTGATGAAGAAAGTTTATTCTCGCTTTGTTCACTAAAAGCTTCGACCAACAAATCAACTCCTTGTTGAATGAAGTGATGTTTTTTTGGTTTCAAAGGTTCAAAATTATAACTTTCTTGCTCTAAAGTTTGAATTTGTTTTTCTAGGGTTTGAATTTGAAACATTTTTTGAGGATCAACCTGATTAACTTGTAATTCAAGTTCTTCTAAAGCTTCAAAAGTACCTTCTTCAGGTTCAACCAACCCTTTATTTTCTTCTTGAGATTGAAAGACAAGTTTTTTTCGATTATCAACCACTTGAAGTTTTAAAAGTTCACTACGAGGATTTCGTTTCATTAAAGTTGCTAATTGTTTTTTTAAGTCGCGGATATTTCTTTTATTTGCTCGACGGATAATTGTTCGACTAACACTATCTAAAGCGTTGCGATGATATTGAACTAAATCGACATCTTGGCGAATTTCTGCGTTCAAATCTTGTTTAGTTGCCATCGATGGATAATACCCAATACTGCCTTGAGCAATATAACCATTTGCTTCTAACATATCAGTTAAAGTTTTAGTTAACACAGACTTTCCTGATCCTGATTCTCCTACAATCGCTACAGTCTCACCCTCATAAATATCAAAACTAATGTTTCGAATCGCAGTCAAACTTCTTCCTCGTACCCGAAACTTAACAACTAAATCTTGAATTGAAAGAACAACTCTTTGTTTTTTTGGCATATTTTTTCCCTCAATTACTTTCTAGCGATGATTCTTTGGATCCAAAGAGTCGGCAAAAACTTTACCCACCAAGAAGAAGATTACTGAAACTGCAGTAATTAAAACTACTGGTAAAATGATTAAATGCGGATATTCTTGTCATTGTGATCCTGCCATCACATTATTAATAATTGTTCCTAAACTAGTTTTTTTCCGGTCAGCTAAATTAATATAACCAAATCCTAAGAAAGACAGTGTCGCATCTAAACTAATTGCGTTAGGAATAGCAAAAGTTCCAGTTTGAACGATTACTGGTAAGATTTTTGGTAAAATGTTGCGGCGAATAATCTTTTGTGAACTACTTCCTAACGCCATTGAAGCAGTATTATAATCAGTATTTTTAACCAAGATAATCTGTACTCGAATCGTTGAAGCCATTGTAATTCAAGCTTGAATGCTGACTCCTAAAATCACTGGTCAATAACCAGGCTTTAATAAGAAGATTACAAACAAAAGCATAATCAAAGAAGGAACAATTGATAATAAATTGGTAATTTGAATAAAGAATAGGTCGGATTTACGGTAGTAACCCCAAATTGAACCAAGCACAATTCCTAAAACCAACTGAATTACAGTAATCAAGAAAGCAAATAACAGAGTTGTTTTCATTCCTGCTCAAATTTGGATTCAATAATCTTCACCTTGTAACCCTAAACCAAAAACATAACGGGTGCTGGGGGCTGCTGGACTTCCATGACCAGGAGCATCAGAAACAATTGGATTAACAATTTTTCCTGCAGGAACAACAAACATCAAAACAATAAAAGTAATCAACAATACTAAGCAGACAAGAAAAACTTTTGACTTAAACAAAAGTTTAGCCACAGATTTTCAATAACTATATGGTTTTGAAGACAAACGTTCGTTTTCAGCAGTTTCTTCACCCGCAACAACAAACAAATCTTTGTCAAGATCGTGGTATTTGACATCATGATTATCATCAAAGTTTTTAATCTGTTGTTGATCTAATTTTGACATTTTGTAATTTCCTTTCTAAAAAAATATTAGTTAGTTCTTTGCCCTAAACTAGTTCGAGGATCAGTTCACACAATCATTAAGTCTGAAAGCAAAGAAGCAAAAATTTGGATAAAAGCAGCAAATGAGACAAACCCAAGAATAACAAAACTATCTTTTTGGCCTCCAATTGCTGAGACGATATAACGACTCATTCCTGGAATGGATCATTGTTGCTCGACTAACATTGATGAACCAAATAGCGTCGCTGCAATATCAACAGGGAACTGACGAATAATTCGAATCCCTGCATTCCTAAAGATTTGAATATAGAAGACACGATTAGTACTTAGCCCTTGCGAATAAGCAAAACGAGTATAATCGTTAGTCATCTCGTCAATGACATATCTTCTGGTCATAATAATGTTGGTAGGCATAATCATCACAATCAAGGTAACAACTGGTCAAAACTTAGTTCAAAATGATCCCGAAGTAAACAATCCCGAAGTTCCTAAACCAGCAATCGCTAAAAGATATAAACCTAAAACAATTACCACTGCTGGTACAGCAGTTAAAAAGACACTTATTCCGTTAATCGTCTGATCAGAAACCTTCTCTTTTTTCTTTGCTGCATGAATTCCTAATGGTAGAGCCACCAAATAAGAAATCACCACTGCCACTGATCCAAATCCAAATGAGTAAGGAATGGCTCTGTTGAAAATATCCATTACCGGAGTTCCAGGACTAGCAATTGCTTCTGAAGAAACTAAACCAAGAAAAACATAAACTTCCTTCGTGGTTTCACTTATCAATATAGCTCCATTAGCACCACTTTCTCACAACTGGTCAATGACAACTGTTTTGGGAATTAAAGGAAAGATGTTCTTTAAATAGTTTGCTAATTGTTGTCCTAAAGGTCCATAAACTCCAAACACTTTCATCCGGTTAATCAATAAGGCTTGGGTTTGTTCCTCAGTTAAGTGCAAGTTACTAATATTACTTGGTAAATACTGGTTATCATCAGTGACATAACGCACCAAGAGAAAAACAACAATAATGGCTATTAATAAAGTTGCTAAACCATAAATAATTCGACGCAATGAATAATTTAACAAGGGGTGATTAATATAAAATTTATAAACATTAGCACTGAAATCTGCTCACTTATGACGCAAAATAGTATATCAACTGTCATGAGCAAAGATTAACTCATCATTTAAACTAAATTGGGGAGAATTTAAATCTTCTAAACTAATCGGGTTAGAAACATCATGGTACTGCTGCTCGGCATCGATTGGTGTTTTTTTAGCCATAACTCTGGTATTCCTTTCCCTTTAAGCATCAATTGAATTGTTGTTAACTATTACCTTAACTTAATGTATAAATTAAATTATAATGCCAAAACTAAGAATCGCTCCTGCATTAGCATTACAACAGAGGAAAAGTTAGTTTCTGGTGTCTTCAATCACACGCTAACTCTTTTCTGCGTTGACACTTATCATACCAAAAAACACCAATAAAAACAAGGTTATAAGTGCAAAATTAACTTTCATCAACCCAAATTGAATTTAATTTTCTTTATTATTTAAAACAATATTGACTTCAATAACTGACAACAAATTTATCTTCACTTCTTTTAGACTATGCAACATTTTTACCCCGACATAACGTTTATCACTATTGCCAAAACCAACATGACTACGGGTAGATTCGTCAATATAAGTTAGCAGAGTTTTTGTAGTTCCATCAGGAACATAAAAAGGCATCAATAATTTATAACTGTATAAAAGATTGGCTTCTGCTGTGGCAAACTGTTGATATCTTATGGTTTTTTGCGCAGAATCAGCAATTTGATCAGCAGCATTAACCTGATTGGTGTAATCTACAAAATGTGCTAATAGTTTATAAACATAACTTTGATCGAAAAAACTATTTAAATAATTAGAATTAATCACCAATTGGTCAAGACTGGTTTGGTTTTGCTTATTAAAATTAACTTGATTAATAATTCGACTCAAACCAAAATAGTTCGCCATATCACCTTGAATTATATAAGTTCTTAAAAAAGCTAACGGATCAAGAAAACCTGGTCCTCATCCTGTTAGAAACATACTAAAGTTTCCCTGCAATTGACTTGCTTGATAATCAGAATCATTCATTGTTCTTTTGGCATTAATTTTAACTAGATTGTTTGTGATAACGTTAAAAGTATCAATCATATCTTGAAGATAAATATTTCAAGTCGAGTTGTAAACTCCACTCATCAACATCGTTAAACTAACTCCTTTCTCATAACCAGACCCAGTCAAATCACTTCGTACTTGTTGAATCAACGCTTCAAAGGGTTTTGCTTGTGCTAAAAGACTTCTAGCAGTAACATCAGTGATGATTTCATTACCACTTGGCGATAATAATTGTGAGTTTTGATAAAAAATTTCTTGACCATCAACTAAAGAAACCGCGGTGCTGTTAAACAACTGGTTGTATGCATCTTGTAAATAATCTTGATAATCTAGTCCATCATTTCCTTTTAAATGACCCCCGGGATTAAAAGTGTTTCTTAAAAATTTTGAATAAGGTAATCCATTATCAAAAGGTTCTGAAAAATAACGAACAAAAAGACTACGGTTCATCGCAAAAGCAATTAAAGTCCGTACCGAATCCAAACTCAAAGCAAAATTCGATTCCACTCCTTGTTGGTATTTAATGTTATTTCTTCCTTGATATTTCTCGTTATCAAGCGCGGTTTCGGTGTTAAAAAAGTTAAACGACAAGTATCTAGTTCCTAAAGTTGGGTTTAAGATGTTGGTCAAACCACTAAATTTAGGATGATTAAAATCTGTTCCCACATACTTCTTTCACCCATAATGATCACTTGGTTGTAACCACACTTCACTATAATCACCAGTTTCAAACAATAAACGCGGACGAGCAATATCAAGGTTTGCTAAGAACTGAAATCATATTTGATTAATAAAAACTTGATTAACAGCAAAATAAGCAGGATTTTTCACCAGTTTCAATAAATAAGATGTTTGATAACTTTTAATTAAATAAGGTCCAGTCGTTCAAACTTCTTTAGCTTTAATTCCATAATTATAACTTGCAAATAATGCTTTGGTTGGCGTGGGCGAAAAAGCAAACGAAGTTAAATAAGAGCGAAAGTAGGGGGTTGGTTGCGCTAATTTTAAACTAACAGTTTTAGGATTATCTTCATCAATAATAATCGCTTCCTCCAACAACATTAAAGCTTGCGGATTATTACTTACATCATAAGCACTTTTATTTTGGTTTTGTTCGTGGTCAAGTTGATAAATATCACTCACTGTTTGAGCATTAAGAACCACAGAGGTTCACGTACTTATCACTTGAGAAACATTCATTGGGTTCAATACATACATTGCCGTATTTAAAAAATCTTTACCATCAATAGCCTTAACTTTTGTTCCTAACTCGTCAAAGAATGCCGCATCATCACGAAAGGTAAAAGAATAAGTGGTACTATCATCACTTAAACTTCCTATATCAGTTAACAAATCAGGAATTAAATCACCATCCCGATTGTTTTCTAATAAAGTGTCGTGAAGGTTGGCAAGTAAAAGAATATCATTAGTTTGCATTGTAGCTACTGGATTTCACGTAGTAGGAGAAGCAGAATAATAGGTTTTAAAGATATTGGTGTCAACCTTGCGATTTAATAATTTTTGGGTAGTAACAGGCCCACAAGCAAGCACGTTAATCGGAATGGTGATAAGCACGATTAAACTTAAAATCATGATAAGTAGTTTTTTTAACACAAGTTTAATCTCCCATTTCTTTTAAAAAATTATTATACAAAATAAATAAAAATCAACTCCTTTTTTCTCCCTTCAACTTTGTTTGTAATCACATTAAAACCAAATTATAATTAGAAAAAGGGTAACTAAAAATTGATGAGTAAAAAAAAAGGTCAACATCCTGAGAAGTGACAACAACAGTTAAAAAATCTCGATCAAGCAAAAAATGATTATTTCAATCAAGAAGTTGATGAAATTATTCAACAAACTTATGAAGAAAACGAAGCTTATCACCGACTTGTAACCTATAATCAAGCAAAAAAAATGCAATGATGACACTATTTAATTAGTTTTGGTGTAGCGTTTTTTTTTACTGGGATTAGTTTTTTAATTGGGTATTTAACTAAAAATAGTAACAAAGCTCCTGACTATCAAGCTGCAGGGTGGGCTAGTTTAGGTTTTGTTTTTTTATTAATCCTTTTATTTATGGTAATTAACTATAACAAAAATCGTAATGCAGAAAAGTATTTTCATGATAAACGAAGAAGATATCAACGCACACTTTCGTTTGTCGAAGCCAAGCAATTATTGGTTTTAAAAATTATTTTCCTGGCAATTGTGCTTTTAAGTATTACTGTAATTGTGACCAATGTGGTTTTTCAACCCTAAAAAAACTAGGATAAATCCTAGTTTTTTGATATTTAATTTTGTAGGTTGATAAGAAATAGTGAGGATTCCAGGGATATAATCAGGAGCTTTAACTATTAATTTAATTATGAATGAGATGGCAGTTTTGCTAAGACTAACACCAATTTTACTATTGGTTCAAAGATCGGTTTCTGCTCCATTGCTTCCCCAAGTAATCAGAGGACCTTCAAAGATAAAAAACAGAAGAAAAATTATTCAATTGTGGCAATATCTAAATTTGAAACCACCTGGGTAAAAGTTATAATTTTCTGTCTTTTTTGACCAGGTTTTTGATCTAAAACTTCAAAATGAATAGTAACATTTTCAATTTGATCAAGACTAAAACGTAATTGTTCGTCTTCTTGAAACCAAGTGGCAATTAAATCAGTTCCTGGTTCAGCTCCATAATTAGGACCAAAAACAACAGTCTGGTCACCAATTTTTGCTCAGGCATGAACAAGTAAAGTATCAGTATCAGAACCAAGGTCAGCATATCATTGGTCAATCATTGTTTGAGGAATCACATAATCTCGTAACTCAACGTTGACCAACACCTCTTCATCAGGATGAGCGAGATAATTAATCGTTAAATAACTACTTTCATATCCCGTTACAGAAACCATTAAGGTGATAGAAAAACTAGTTGTAGCACTAATAGTAGAAAAACCTCATTGTCCATTAATTAAAGAATACTCTGCACCAGTTTTTGGATCGGTTCAGTACTGGGCGGTGGCATTATTTTTTTGATCATGAACAAGCGAATAAACAAATTGGTGGGGATCGAGAGGTAGAATACTAACTCGTTTATAACCAGGATCAAGATCGATATAATTACTTAGGTCGAAAGCTTCCTTTTTGATAATTTTGATTCTTGAAGAAGTTAAAGGCACTTTAGGAGGTTGATGACCAACTTCATCTTGACTTAATTTTCCACAAGCGATTATGATACCAATAGCAGTTGAATCCATTCCTAAAGTAGCTAAAATACTCAATATTTTTTTAATATTTAACCATCCTTACTTTTTTAGTTTTATTATAAGACAATTTTATTATTTAACGATAAATTTTAAGAAAAAAAATATTGGTTGAAAACCAATATTTTACTTATTTTTTGACTCAATTTTTGTTTTAGGATTATTTTTAGAAGATTGATGACGATTCTTTCCTGATTTAATTTGGTGCTTTTTAGCATCTTTTCCTGGTGGAATTGTTGCTTTATGGACATAATTTCGAGACTTCTGTGAACGTGCCAAGACTGCTTTCAAGTTGAAATTACCATTAATTTCATTAACAATACACAAAATCATCGGATTTTTCCCAGATTCTTGTTTAACCAACGCCTTTACTTTATTAACAATCTCACGTTTAACATCATCTAAACTATATTTATTAGGATTCTTTCTAAACAACTCTGTTGATTGATCAAGAATTTGATTAACTTCTTTTTGCATGATTTTTGTAACTGGATTATCTTCACTAATATAAAGCACTCCGCGCATCTGAATATCAACTAAAGAAACCGAAGCTTTGCTCTTGCTATCAATTGTGGCCCCAATAATCACTACACCATCCCCAGCAAGTAATTTTCGTTCATTTAAAACGACATTACCAATATCACCAATTCCTGATCCATCAACATAACTATCGCCACAAGGAATTGTTTTATCCATAATTGCTAAATGTTTACTACTAATTTTTAAAACTTGACCATTGTCAATAATTCCCACATTTTCAGGCTTAATCCCAGCCTCAACTGCTGCTGCTTCGCCTTTTAAAAACTCTTTGTATAATCCTTTAACAGGAATAAAGTATTTTGGATGAAACAAGTTATTTAACATCTTCACATCTTCATAACTAGCATGCATTGATCAAATATTCTTATCACTCAACGCAATTAATTTTGCATCAGTTCTTGCTAATTCATCTAAAATTTCAGCGTGACGCTTTTCGACTCCTGCTGCTGGAGGAGTGGCTAGAATGACTAAATCTTTCTCACTAAGTTCAATTACACTATCATTGCCCATCGCAATTTTAGCTAACTTTGAATAAAGAACATCACCAGTTCCTGAAATGATTAAAACACCATCATCAGAATTCATATAATCTTCAACACTCATTAAGTCATCATTAGTGATTTTAAAATCATCATGAATCATATCATTTTGTAAAATTGTTGCCATTGTTCGACCATAAATAGCAATTTTTCGGTTATTTAGCTTGGCTTGACTGACAATTTCACCAAGTTTAAAAATATCTTCTTCAAAAATACCAATAGCAATCCGGATTTTCTTTTCTTTAAACGAACTGGCAATATAACGCTCAATCTTATGATTTGGCACTGTGTAAGACATTCTTGAAGCAAACTCAGTATCAGCAATTAAAGCTAAAACTTTTTGATCAGCAATTTTGTTTAAGTGATTAAAATCAGTTGAAAAGTAAGAAGTCTCTTGCCCATCAATGATGTAATCTCCAGCATAAACAATTACCCCTTCACTAGTGTGCAGTGCAAACCCAAGAGATTTTGGTGAAGAAGCAGTTAAACGAAAGGTTTCAAGTTTGTTTTTACCAAAATCAATAATTTGCTTATCATCAATAATTTTAAAATTAGCGGTTTTGTTTTTTAACACAGAACGTTCTAATTTAATTCTTAGAATTGTTTGGGTGATTTCATTACAATAAATAGGAACATCTAAATCTTTTAATAAAAATTGTACTGCTCCAGCATTATAAGAAGCAGAATTGGATAAGAAAATTCCTTTAACATGTTGGGCATTGTTAATTAAAAAATCAAAGTTTGGAATTACAACATCAACACCTAGAATTCCTTTTTCAGGGTACTTAATCCCACAATCAAAGACAAACAAATCCTCGTCAACTTGAACGACAAAAAGGTTTTTCCCCCGTTCATCTTGACCCCCTAAGGCCATAAACTTTATTTCAGCCATTTTTTAACTCCAATCTTTTTCCTCTTATTTTTACTGTTAAAAACACTATTTTCCTCATAAAAAAACAAATTATTCATTCTTAGCAAAGAGTATATAATGATTTTTAAAAGGAATTAATTAACTATATTTTACTGGTTTTGTTAACGTTTAGCAACCAAAATAGACGGTTTAAAAGTAGATGGATCTTTACTATAAAATAATAAGTTAAATTTAACAAGAAAAGGGTTTAGTTACCAACAAAGATATCTTTTAGTAAAGCGGCGCGATTAATTTTATTGGTGGTAATAATTTTTAACTTAATCGCACTAATTTTAACCTCAATGGTAGCAAAAGTTGTAGCAATAATTCTAGCATCGCCAACTACGGTTAAAGCATCATTTACTTTAAGTGAGTTAATCTGAGTTAATCTAATAGTTTCTTCATGACAGAAGATAATTGGAGCATTGATTGTATGAAACAACACCGTAGAAACTGGAGCCACTTCTTGCATCTCAAATAATTCTTGACTGGTTGGATAGATAATGGCTCCATTGATTGACTTTAAATATCCTGTCGATCCACTCGGAGTAGCAAAAACCACTCCTGTCCCCTTGAAATTTTCTAATTTTTCATCATTGACAAAAATACTAAATTGCTGAGGCACCACATCATTTAAAACTTTCAGTTCGTTAATGACAAAAAACGTTTTCTCATCAATTTTTACCTCCAAAAGGGGATATTTATTAATTTGACATTCATTTAAATTAAGGTTAGTTTTCAATTCCTTAGGATCAAAAAGGTTACGATTAGTATAAAAACCAATACCGCCTTTTTTAATCGGATAGAATTTAATTTGTGCTAATAAATGATTAAACTGCTTAACTGCTTTTAAAAAAGTACCATCACCACCAATTACAAAAACATAATCAGGATTTTCATCATCAACCACTCACGCTTGATCTGATGTTAGTTGCTCAGTTAGTTGGTTAGCTAAATCTAAACTTTCAGGATAATCATTTTTGACAATACTATACTTCACACACATTGCTCCTTAAAAGAAAATATTACTCTCATTATAATGTTTTTTAGCTTTTATGTTGTTTAGTTTTAAATAAAGGTACAATAAAAATATTATCAATCCAGAGATGAGGTTCGAAAATGAGCGAAAAAAAGCGCATGGTAACTGCAATAGCTTCTAGTGGAAACATGACAATTGGTAACTATTTTGGCGTGATTAAACAAATTGTTAGTTACCAACAAGACTATGATTTATTTCTTTTTATTGCCAACCTCCACGCAATCACCACTCCTCAAGACAAAACCAAGTTAAAAGAAAATATTAAAACGATGGCAACTCTTTATATTGCTTGTGGAATCGACCCGCAACTAACCACAGTCTTTATTCAATCTGATGTTTTAGAGCACGCGCAGTTGGGATGAATTTTAAACACTCAAACTAACATGGGTGAATTAGAAAGAATGACTCAATATAAAGATAAATCTTTAAAAGCAGCGAACAAAACCAGTTATATCCCTAGTGGTTTATTGACCTATCCAACCCTAATGGCCGCTGACATTCTTTTATATGATGCTAATTATGTTCCAGTAGGAATCGATCAAGTACAACACGTGGAATTAACTAGAACTTTAGCCGAACGAATGAATAAAACTTATCAACAAGATCTCTTTGTTTTACCAGAAGCCTTGATACCAACTAAAACTCCTAAAATTATGGATTTACAAGATCCAACAAAGAAGATGTCGAAATCAAGCACTAATGAAAAAGCCTTCATTCGAATTCTTGATGAACCTGATCTTATTCGGAAGAAAATCAACAGCGCTTTAACTGATAGTGAGGATAAGGTCTATTACAATCTGAAAACTAAACCAGGAATTTCTAATTTAATGACAATTTATTCTGCTATTACTGGTTTGACTCATCCCGAAATCGAACAGCAATTCTTAAATAAAAACTACCAAGAATTTAAAACTGCAGTTAGTGATGTTCTAATTAAAGAATTATCCCCAATTCAAGAACGTTACCAACTTTTAAAAAGTGGTGATGATTTGGATCAATGATTAAAAGAAGGTGCATTGAAAGCTCAAAAAATTGCCTATAAAAAACTGCAGAAAGTTCAAAATACAATGGGATTAAATTATAAGCGCAAATAAAAACAAAAAAGTTAGGAATATTCCTAACTTTTTTCTTAGACTATTGTGGAGTATTAATGCATCATTGCTAAAATAAGTGCGCCACCAACAACTCCACCTAAAACTGGACCAACTACTGGAACTCAGCTATATGCCCAATCAGATGAACCCTTATTAGGCAAAGGAAGAAAATGGTGAACGATTCTTGGAGCCAAATCACGAGTAGGGTTAATGGCAAACCCAGTAGGACCACCTAAGCCATAACCAACTCCCGCAACTACTGCCATCGCAATTCCTACACCAATTAAACTTGATGCAGGAAGATTAAAACTTCCAAAGTTATGACCAGTACCAGTATACAAACTAGCGGCACCAAGACCAAGCACTAATACAAAAGTTGCCATAAATTCGGCAAATGTATTAAAAGCATAGGTTTTTTTGCTACGTTCTTTTTGAGCTGGAGCCGTACAATGAAAACCTAAAACTTCACCAGCATCAGATTTTTCAATCTGTAACCAATAAACTAAATCTAACAATAACTGACCAATAATCATCCCTGTAAATTGAGCTACCAAATAAATCACAATCAACCATTGGTGACCATTTGCAAAAGGATTATTACCAACATTATTACTAGCTGATTGAATTAATACACTTAAGGTAACCGCAAAGTTTAAATGGGCTCCTGAATATTGAGAAGTAATCGCTCCTACAAAAACCGCTAATCCTCAACCAATTGCAATTGCTGACCAACCAGCACCCCTTGCTTTACTTGTTTTTAAATTAACAGCAGCAACGACTCCGTTTCCCAGCATGACTAAAAGCATACTTCCTAACATTTCTGAAAGAAAGATTCACCCAATATAAGATGTGGTACTGCCCACGTCTTGAAATCCTCACGACATATCTTCTCCTCCTTTCTACTTGTTAGAGCTTTTTGTCTAACTTTTTATATTGTACTAAAATCAAAGAAATTTCTCTGCTCTAAAAGAAGTAATTACTCATTCTTGGGCATCAATCATTTTGTGCGATTATAGCGTTTCAATCTCCGAGTTTGATTTTCTTGTCGACGTAAACCAAAACACCCAGCATGAATAGCGAAAAGATTTTTCCCAACCAATTTTGGTTTCTTTAAATTAATTAAATCAATTGCTCAAGCATCGGTAGGATGTTTCAAGCGATGGTTAGCAACATAATGCTTTTTCTTCATCGGAAATTGGCAGTACATACATACTCGAAACTCATCAGGATTAGCATCACTAATCTTAGGTGCATTTGCTCAAGCATTAATCAGATCGGTTTTATTAAAAATAATTTCATTAGTTTGTTCATTTAAATAAGCCATTTTCTTCTCCCCTCTTTCGTTCTTAAAATAATTAATATAAAAGAAACTAGGTAAAACCTAGCTTTGTTAATGATTATTTACTTAAAGTTTTTTTTACTGCTTCAACTACCTTGGCAAATTCTTGGGGTTGATTAATTGCTAATTCAGAAAGCATTTTGCGGTTTAAATCTAAACCAGTTAATTTTATTCCGTTCATAAATTGTGAATAATTTAACCCATAAGGACGAACAGCAGCATTAATTCGCATAATTCATAATTTTCTAAAGTCACGCTTCTTTTGCTTACGACCAACAAAAGCATATGCCATTGAACGAATCACTTGTTCACGAGCCTTTTTAAAGTTTGTGCTTTTAGTTCCGTAATATCCCTTTGCACGCTTAATTCAACGTTTTCTTCTTGCTCTGGTAGTTTTACCATATTTTACTCTAGCCATTTTTTTATACCTCTTTCTATCCTACAAGTTTTAATCTTGCAACAAACTTTCTAAACGTTTAGCATCTACTTTTTTAATGTAAGTTGCTTTCTTTAAATGTCTTTTTTGCTTAGTAGTCTTCCCAGTAGCACGGTGAGAACGATAAGCATGGGCTCTTTTTAGTTTTCCACTAGCATTTTTGTTAACTCTTTTTGCTAATGCTTTTTTGGTTTTCATTTTTGGCATAATTTATTTCCCTTCCCTATTTTTGACTAATTTTTCTTTTTAGGCACAATGTACATATCTAAAAACCTAGTATTTAATTTTGGTTCTTTCTCAATTTGAGCAATATCAGCTAATTTCTCATAAAATCGCATTAAAGTGTCTTGACCTTGATTCAAATAAACAATTTCTCTTCCCTTGAACTTCAAAGAAACCTTCACTCGATCACCATTTTGAATAAACTCACGAGCTTTACGAGCTTTTGTATCCAAATCGTGTTCACCAATTTTCACTGTCAAACGTATTTCTTTATTTTGAGTTTCAACTTGATGCTTTTTAACCTCTTTTGCCCTTTTTTGTTGCTCATACTTATATTTTCCATAGTCGACAATTTTGGCAATAGCAACACTTTCTTGTTGGCCAACTTGCAATAAATCAAGGTTAGCACTTTCTGCCATTTCAATAGCTGCTTTTTTTGAAATTGGTCCAATTCTTCGACCATCTTCAGTAATAATTAAAATTTCTTTTGCCCGAATATCATGGTTAATAGCATCCTCTGGTTGTCTTTTTTGTTGCGATCTATTTTGATTCATCAATTCCTCCTGAAATAAAAAATGTGCCGTTAAAAAACAATCAGCACATCTTTAAATACATTTTCAATCTTAAGTATTTAACCGTTTTGTTTATTCACTGGCGGTGAGCTTTGTGCTTCTTTTCTAACTCTAAGATTATAACTAATCTCAATTTAAATTGCAAAACTTTCTTAAAGATTATTTTTCTTTAGAAAGGCTTGAACCAAACTTTCAATTTCTTTACTTGTAGAAAGCATTAATGCTTGATTGGACAAAGTTTGAGCAGTTTGATAATCTAGATTATTAATAATTGAACGTGTTTTTAAAATTGAAGTAGCACTCATTGAAAATGCATCCAATCCCATTCCTAGTAATAAAGGAATCGCCAATTGATCACCAGCCATTTCTCCACACATCCCTACTCATTTATTTTCTGTATGAGCACCATCAATAGTCATTTTAATCAAATTTAAAAGCGAAGGATTTAGTGGTTGATATAAATAGGCAACCGATTGATTCATTCGATCAGCAGCCATTGAATATTGAATCAAGTCATTAGTACCAATCGAAAAGAAATCCGCCACTTTAGCAAAGTTTTTTGCATTCACTGCTGCGGCTGGAATTTCAACCATCATTCCTACTTGCACTTGTTGATCAAACTTGATATTTGCTGCAATTAATTCTGTCTTACATTCTTCAACCAAAGCCTTGGCTTGGTTAAACTCTTCAATTGTAGCAATCATTGGAAACATAATTCCTAACGACCCAAAAGCTGAAGCCCGTAATAATGCACGCAATTGAGTTTTAAAAATATCTGGATGATCTAAACAAAAACGAATTGCCCGATAACCTAAAAAGGGATTCATCTCTGAAGGAAATTGATAATAAGATAGTCTTTTATCACCACCAATATCCAGGGTACGAATTATCACTAAATTTCCATGCATTTGGTCGATAACTTCCTTGTAAGCTTGAAATTGTTCTTCTTCAGTAGGAAAGTGATCATTTTCCATATACAAGAATTCAGAACGGAATAAACCAATACCTTCTCCACCGTTTTTTAAAACTGCCTCACAATCAGCTGGCTTACCAATATTCGCTTCCACCAATACTTTATGTTGATCACGAGTGATGGTTGGTTGGTTAACATAAGTTTTTAATAAAGCTTCGTTTTTTTCAAACTCAACTTGGTTTTTTTTGATAACAGCAATATCATCAGTATCTAATTCAATCATCACCTCTCCAGTGGTTCCATTAGCACTAATCATCGCTCCATCAGTAACAATTTCGGTGATATTTTTTAAACCCAAAACAGCCGGAAGTTCCAAACTACGCGCCATAATTGCTGCATGCGAAGTTCTTCCTCCAATGTTAGTAACAAAACCTTTAACAAACTTTTTATCCAATTGAGCAGTTTGAGAAGGGGTCAAGTCATCACTGACAATGATGACTTCCTCATTAATTGTAGAAAGATCAACAATATTAACTCCTAAGAGGTGTTTAATTAAACGATTAGCAACATCGTTCACATCACTTGCTCGTTCTTTAAAGTAGGGATCATCCATCTTCAAGAACAATTGATGATACTTATCAAAAACCTGTTTTACAGCTTGTATAGCATTTTTTTGTTCATTTTTAATTAATTCTTCAACATCCTGAGCAATTGCAGGATCTTGAACAATTTCTTCATGTGCACCAAAAATTGCTGCTTTTTCAGCACCTAATTTGGTAGTAGTGATTTCTACTAAGTTTTCTAAATCTTTCAAACTGGCTTGAACGCCTTGTTTAAATTTTTGAACCTCTCCTTCAACATCTTTGATTTTATCGTTAGGAATAACCAATTGTTCTTCTTTTAAAAGTAAAACTTTTCCTAAAGCAATGCCGCGACTTGCTCCAATCCCTTTTAATACTTTAGCCAAGATTATAAACCTCCTCTTTTTATTATCTTGATTTTACAATAATATAAATATTTCCTTAAACTTTTTTATTTTTTATTGAAACAAATTTTTAAAACTCACCGATTCTTATAAAAGAAAGGAATTCAAACATGTTTAGAAAACTTTTACAAAACTTGCTAATTGTAACAATTATGACCACTTCACTCACAAATATAGTTAGTTTTACTTCTAATCAAATAGTAAAAAAGGATAATCGAATAGAATTAAAAACTTATTTCAAGAATACATTACAAACTAATGGAGCGGTTATCTTATTTCCAATTGATTGACAAATATATAAGAAAGCCAACGAATCCAACTTCAAAGAAGTAATTGGCAATGCTTTTGAAAAATTAATGTTTTATCATTATCCGGATTTAAAAGGGATTGCAGTAAATTTACTCTCATATGATAAAGACTGACTAACTGTAGAATTAAACGCTAATAATGGAAAAAATTCGAAATTTAAAGGAGTTGTTAACGCAGTCTTTAAACGTGAACTTTCTCTCAAACAGGAAATGGATTACCCCTTCATTAATCAACCTAAAATTTTCTCACGCTGACAAATTAGCACTTGGTCTACAGAAGAAAAAATTAACTATTGTTCCATGTTAATAAAAGATTTTGCCGAAACAAATGGTCTTAGTTATTATTTTGAACGTGATTGACCCACAACTAGAGTTATTTTAAACAATCAATTATTGCGATTAAAAAATGAAAATATTTCAGATCCGTCATTGAATTGAGAAAAAGTTTTTCAACTAGATTTTTATCAAGGTTCAATTGCACAACCTTTTGAAAATTATAAAAATCCGATATCCGCTCTTAACGAAGCACAACTCACTCGAGAAATAAGTAAAATAAGTAGAATTGATGTGAATGAATTCATCATTTCAAATTTCAAACTTAATCAAGAGAAAGAAAATATATCATTCAAACTTACACCTAATCCTCACTTAAGGAAAAGTCTTCAAAAATTTCAACTTGATAGTGTTAAAGAATTTGTTGATTTTCCAATCTTAAAAACAACACCAGCTTTTTAAAGCTGGTTTTTTTGTGTTAACACATAAATGTAATTAAAAACAGCGACCAAAACATTAACCACAATTGAATTGCCCGCCTGACGATACATAACGGGCTTAGAGACTAAATCAGTACTTTTAATGCATTCATAATCTTTTTCTGAAAAACCCATCAATAAATAACATTCCCTAGGAGTAAGAAATCTATAATGCATCTTATAGATTACTAAAAAACTAATTATCATTTTACAGATAAATTTCAAAAATTTCTACCTTCATTTCATATCATTACAATTCGAAAAATAATTCTTTTTTAACCTAATTAATTTATCCAGTAAACAAAATAAAAGTTTTTCGTAGAAAGGGAATGATTGTTCTCCAAAAGAAATCAGTCAATAATTTTATTATGAAATTTAAAGTTTTTGAGGCATTTGCTGGAATTGGTTCACAAAGAAAAGCACTTGAAACGCTCTCTGAATTAATTGAAAATTTTGATTTTGAAATAGTGGCAACAAGTGAATGAGATTGCTTTGCTAATATTTCATACAATGCAATGAAAAATAAAAAAGACAAGTCCAAGAAATCATTAGAAGAGAAAATTGATTATTTATCGAATTTTATTCATTCATTAGATTCCAAAGAATCAATTGATATTCAAAAAATAGTTAAAAAAGGTGATAGATTTGTCTCGCTTTTATATGAAAGTTACGTGTCTAATAATAATCTAGGTAACATCACCAAAATAACAGGAAGAAATTTAATTGGCATCGCTGAAAATATTGATGTAATAACTTATTCTTTTCCATGTCAAGATTTGTCATCCGCTAGTTCTTTGCACCATCCGAGTCAAGGAATGACCAAAGGATCGGGTTCAAGATCAAGTTTACTTTGAGAAGTTGAAAGAATCTTAATTGAATTAAATGCCTTAGATATTAAACCCAAATTTTTAATCTTAGAAAACGTGACAAATATTCTTTCCCCAGAACATATTGAAAACTATAAAAAATGATTAGAAGAACTAAAAAAATTAAACTATTGCACACAAACTTATATTTTATCTAGTGAAGATTTTGGAATTCCTCAAAAAAGAAAGCGTGTAATCGCTTTAAGTGTTTATGAAGGTTCAAAAATTAACTTTATTGACACCTTTAAAGAACGAGAAAAAAGCAATCTCGAATTAAGAGAAAAAATTATTTCCGAAGCCAAAGCACTAAAAGAAGAATACGACCGATTAACTTATTTTCCTAAAAAAGATTTAAATAAAATTTTGAAAACAAACTATAAAAATTCGAAATATAACCACGAAGCTATCGATTCAATTCCTCGTCGAACAAGTTCTAGAATAAAGATGTATGAAAACAATCCTCTACTATTTTCCGAATGTAAAACAGAACGTGATATTTATAAACATAAAAACAAAAAAAGTCAATTTAAAGAAAATTGCGCAATTTTGAGTGCTACATTAACCACTAAGCAGGATCGGCATCCAAACGCTGGAATTATCAGCGTTTTAGATAAAAATGGTAGGCCAAATATCTCACTAAAAAATATCAATTGAATCTATAAGATGCATTATAGATTTCTTTAGAAATATATTCTACCTAAAAAGCTAAAAAAATTATTTTAAGAAAAGATGATGGGAAAAAATGCATAAATTTTCCTATTCTATCGATGAGGCGCCATGGAAAAATTTATCAGATATTTAGAAAAACAAAATTATTCAAAGAACACAATCTATAGTTACAGATATGCTTTAACCGATTTTTTTAAGTTTTTAGGAGGAAAAACGATCACTTTATTCAACACATCAAAATATTTAAAATCACAAGTAAGTAAATATAAACCAGCAACAGTTCAATTTAAAAAGCATGTTATTTTAAGTTATTTACGTTATAGTAAATGTAAATTCTTAGACGAAATTGAATCTATAAAAATACCTTCAATAAGCAATGTCTTCTTTAATACAATCAATAATCAAATGTTTGAGACAATAGTGGAAACAGTAAAAAAACAAGAAGTTAAAGATCTATTCAAAATTCTTTATTATACCGGTATAAGAATTTCTGAATTAAAACAATTAAAGTACAATAAGAATAAAAATTCTTTAATTATCTTTGGTAAAGGAATGAAATATCGAGAAATACCAATTTTAAAACCAATTAATAATATTAATTTTGAAAAATATAATAAATATAGTAAGAAACAGATTTATCAACTAATTAAAGATTATTGACCAAATTGAGTAACTCCTCATACTTTCAGAAGATCTTTTTGTACTAATTTAATTCGTAAGGGGGCAAACATCAAGATTGTAAGCATGATTATGGGTCATTCAAAAATAGAAACCACAGCTCGATATTTACACTTTACGAGCAGTGATATCATTAAGGAATTAGAAAATCACTTCGACTAGAAAAAAATCAACATCAACTGCTGATTTTTTTCTTACATTTTCTCTTTAATTTCTTGATTAATTAGTAAATAAAACTCGTCACAAGAAACAGTAATCTGCTCTTCACTATTATATTTTCGATAAGTGATAGTATTATCTGAAATCTCTTTTTTTCCTAAAACTAATTGATAAGGAATTTTATGAATTTGAGCATCGCGAATTTTATAACTTAATCTTTCATCACGATTATCTAAATGCGTACGAATATAATCAGTTTTTAAATTCTTTTGAATTCTTTTAGCATACTTTTCACTTTCCTCGTCACCAACAGGAATAATTTCGATTTGAATTGGCGCTAATCAAAGTGGTAGGTTGCCTTTTGTTTGTTCTAATAAAGTAGCAATGAAACGCTCATAAGTTCCAATCAAACCACGGTGAATCATGATAGGGCGACTCAAACCACCATTATCATCAACATAAGTTAAATCAAATTTTTGTGGCAACAAAAAGTCTAATTGAATGGTGGCAATCGTAATTTCGTGACTTTGTGCAGTTTTAGCTTGGATATCCAATTTGGGTCCATAAAAAGCTGCCTCACCAACCATTTTTTTATAATTCAAGTTTAAGTCTTTCAAAACTTTTTCCAACTCTGCTTCAGCTTTATTTCACATTTGGTCATCTTGGAAATATTTTTCCTTGTCTTCTGGATCACGAACTGAAAAACTTAAATAATCAATTTTAATCTTAAAAGTTTTTAAAACTTCCTCAATCAACCTATAAATTGATTTAAATTCGGACTCAATTTGATCGGGACGAACAAAAATGTGAGAATCGGTTAATTCCATTGCTCTAACCCGTTCTAAACCCGTTAAAGAACCACTAGATTCATAACGATGTTGTAAGGCATGTTCAGAATAACGCAAAGGCAATTCACGATAAGAACGTTGTTTTTGGCGGTAAACAGCAATGTGGTGAGGACAAGACATCGGTTTTAAAATAAACTCTTCATTTCCCGCTTTAAAAGGTTGAAACATATCTTCATTATAATGACTCAAATGTCCACTAATTCTATAAAGATCTAATGTTCCGATGACGGGAGTTTCAATTGGCACATAGTCATATTCTCATTCTTTTTCTTTAAGGTAAGTTTTAATTTGTTCTTTTAGAGCAACTCCATTTGGTAATCAGATTGGTAAACCTTGACCAATCAATTGGTCAAAATGAAAAATTTCTAACTGTTTATTAATCGAACGGTGGTCTGATAAACGACGTTCTTCAAGGATTAATTGTTTCTTTTCCAATTGGTCAAGAGAAACTCCAGCCAATCCATGCAATCTTTGTAGCATAACATTACTAGCATCGTTTAGTCAATACGAACCAGAAAGATCTAATAACTTAATTTTTTTCACTAATTTCTCCTCTACACAAACTGGTTCAGAAAAAATAAAGTTTTCTTTATTAATTGTAGTTAAAATTGCATAACCTCTTTCGCTAATTGCCTTATTTGCTAAATGAAGTTGATAAGTATTTAAATTCAAATCACTTGAAACAGTAATTTTTTTATTTTGAATGACTAACCTTTGATTGGTTAATTCATCAAGCTTATTTTGAATGAATGGTAATCGATCACGTTTAATGGTTTCTTTGTCTAAAAAAGTTGTACTGAATTCATATTCATCTTGATTATAAAATTCCTCAGCAATTTTAATATCTGGAAAATTTTGAACCAAACTATAAGCAGTAATTGCTGCAGCAGTAGTGGAAACAAAAAAATCAAGAAGTGATTCTTTGCTATCTTTAGTAGTTATTAACTCGATTTTGCAGTCTTGTTCAACAATGAAATCACTAGCAACTTTTTGTTGATTATTAATTAAGGCACCAATAGTATTTTTTTTCAAAGAAGTAGCTATTTGACCAGCAATTTCTTTTACTGATAAAGGTTTATCAAACTCCCTAATACTTTCATCTAATAAAGTAATTTTCATATCTTTCCTCCAATAAACTCACCTAAATCTCAAAAATTAATTCACTAAATTCTACTCCCTAGAAAAGTGATTATTCAAATCAACACTTGCTTATAAACCCGAGATTATTTAACTTAATCAGTATTATTATAATCAAAAAAACAGTACTTGTTAACTAAGGAAAACTGACTTATTAAATTAAGAAATAGACAATAAAAAATCACCACAAGTGATGATTTCTAATTTATTAAATTAAGCAACAACTAATTCGTTAATATCAGTGTTTCGAACAACTAGAATCGTGCTGCCTGGTTTTGCTCCTCAAGTTTTAGCAATTGATGATAATGCCTTTTCATTCAATTGGTCTAAATCATCAACCTTGTTCATAAAAATTGATGATCAAGCACCAAAAGCGGTCCATAACCTTTCTGAAGTTGAAACTCCTAGAATAGCTACATTAGGACGAAATTTAGAAACAGTTTTTAACAATTCTCCTGTTTTTGAAAGAGTAATCGCATATTCATATTTTCCATCATGAGCCATTTCTGATAACTTAGCAGCAATATCTGCACGCGGACCTTTAGTGGTATTACGAGCATGTTCAATTAACTTTTTATAATAGGTCTTATCATAAAATTCGACTTCAGCACGACGATCAATGGTTGCCATTGTGTTAACAGTAATGAAAGGATAGTCTCCTGCAGCGGTTTCTCCAGAAAGCATTGTAGCATCAGCTCCTCAATCAACAGCACAATAAACATCAGTTACTTCAGCACGCGTTGGGGCAGGGTTATTTGTCATGCTATCTAACATTTGGGTAGCTACAATTACTGGTTTTCCCACTTCACGGCATTTTCTAATAATCACTTTTTCTCAATAAGGTACGTCATAATAAGGAATTTCTAACCCTAAATCACCACGAGCAACCATGATTCCATCAGCAGCAGCAATGATTGCATCGATATTATTGATTCCCACTTGTGATTCAATTTTGGCAAAAATTTGAATATCTTCCTGATTGTTTTCTTTGAAAATATCACGGATTTCTTTAATGTTATCCGCACTATTAACAAAAGAAGCAGCCACATAATCTACTTTTTGTTCACAACCATACTTTAAATCCGCTCTATCTTTTTCAGCTAAGAACGGCATCGAAAAATCAACTCCAGGCAAGTTTACTCGCTTATTAGTTTTAACAACATAAGGGTTGAAAGCTTTACATTCCACAACCCCTGGTTTAACTGTTTCAACAGTCATTTCTAACTTACCATCATCAATTAAAACAACATCACCTTCTTTAAGATCTTGTGACATGTCATAAGCAACAGTCATTTCTCCTTGACCACATTCCTTATTTAAATAACTATCTTGGTCAGTATAAATGGTAATTTTTTGACCAGCACTCACTTCTTGCTTTCCATCTTTAAACTTACCAACCCGGATTTCTGGTCCTTTTGTATCAAGCATAATTGAAATCGGCTGATTCAATTTTTCACGAATCTCTTTGGTTGAAGCAATTCTTGCACCATGTTCATCATATGAACCATGAGAAAAATTTAAACGAACAGTATTCATTCCATTTTCATAAAGTTTTTGAATGTCTTCAGTATTATGAGTAGCAGGACCAATAGTAGTAACAATTTTTGTTCTTTTTACTCTTTTTGATAATTCAGATTTAGTCATCTTTGTCTCCTTTTTTCATTTCCAACTCTAATTGTATATTTAAATCAAAGAAAGATAAATATACCCATAAATAATTAACTTAGAAAAAGCGGTTCAATTCACGAACCCTTGCAATTTCCTTAGTTTTGTCTTTTCTTGGCATGTTTAAAGTAGAATTAATATCCCGGGCAACCAACTTATTATCTTCTAACCCAATAAACAAACCTCCATGTCCACTTACTAATTGTTCAACAGCAAACACGCCACAATTAACCCCCAAAATTCGGTCAGCAGCACTTGGTTTCCCACCTCTTTGGACATGACCAAGAACAGTTGCTCGAGTTACATATCCTGATGCAGCTTCAATATCCTTAGCTAATTGTTCAGAACTGAAGTCATACATTTTTTCACTAACCAAAACAATAACACTACGCTTTTTCTGATCGTGTAAAGTCTTTACTTGAGCACAAATTTCTTCTTTAGATAATTTTGATTCTGGAATCGAAAAGACATCAGCACCAGTAGCAACTGCTGCAGACAAGGGCAAATCACCACATCCATTACCCATAATTTCTATCACTGCAGCACGGTTATGAGATTCCATCGTATCACGAATCTTATCAATTGATTCGATTACTGTGTTTAAAGCAGTATCAAACCCAATTGTATAATCAGATGAAACAATATCATTATCAATTGTTCCTGGTAAACCAACACAATTAATTCCCATTTCAGTCAATTTTTGAGCACCCATGTAACTACCATCACCTCCGATAACTACCAGAGCTTCAATGCCTTCTTTATGCAAGTTTTCAACTGCAACTTGGCGAACTTTTTCTTCTTTAAATTCAGGTAAACGTGCTGATCCAATCGCAGTTCCTCCCTTATTTAAAATACTAGTAGCAAATTCAGGCGTGACTTTTTTAAAATTATTTTCAACCAATCCTTTATAACCATCAAAAACAACATAGGTTTCAACTCCATGAACCGAAGCTTGACGAATCACTCCCGAAATAGCAGCATTCATCCCAGGTGCGTCACCTCCTGATGTTAAAACTCCAATTTTTTTAATCATATAAAATTCCTTTCTTGTTAATCAATTATTAAAATTAATGCTTTTATACGTAAGATTACGCCCTAATTATAGCGTTTTTCCCGAAGGTTAAAATTAAGAACTATGCTTTTACTTCTTTTTAGTAAAATACTTAGCAAACAAACTCTCAAAATTACGTTTATATAAACCGATTAAAGAAATTGTAAATCAAACTCCAAATTGAATTAACATATTAACATTCAAAGTATCACGACCAGCTAAACCAGTAAATTTAAGAATTTTAACAATGTTTAAGAAAAACCAGATGTAGAACTGTTGACTCATGTTAGTTAACTGCATTACGTACCCAACTGTATTCATCCCACTTGAAATTCCATCTAAAACTTGTAAAGTCTGTCCATTAACCCCAGTACCACCATGAACATATTGATTATTACTTTTACCAAATAAATCAGTAGCAGCCGGAGAAAGCGCTCAATATCACATCATGATTACAAAGAAGGTAATCAGCACAATTAATAAATAAAAGGCTAAGTTTCAATTTAAAGAATGAGTTTTTTGTTTTTTGTTTCCCAAACCAACAATTTCAAACAGATATCAACCGACTGAAGCGCCGATAATTAAGATAATGTTCATGAAAAAGTCTCCAACATAACCAACTGACAAAGCAAACAAACCAAAGAAAACAGCATTGATTAATCCTCAAAAGTATTGTGAAGCGCGATTATAAGCAATCATTGCTACAGCCAACACCCCCGTAAAAGCGGCCAATCCATTTAACGAATAAAGGACAGCAACAGCAATTGCTGAACTCTCATTTTGACCAAATACTGATCCAGCCACCAACACTCGATCATATTGTTGTAAGGGTAAAAATCGTGATTCACCACTTTTAGCAGTGACCGAAACAAAGTTAAAAACCAAGACGATTACAATTCCCAGTACCAAAAATCACTGGAACTTCTTGGGTAATTCTTTTAAATCTTTAAAAACATCTCTTGCTCCTAAAAAATTCTTGAATTTAGTTTTCATAAATTCTTGTTCAATCGTTCTATTTGACATTATTTTTCCCTCCTTCAACAGAATAATTTTTTAGATGTAAAGCGCTTTGCAAGGCAATCTCAACCATTTGATTAAAACTGTTTTCCCTCTCACTAGCACTAAGTTCTTCATGACTAACAAAACTATCACTAATTGTTAATAAAGCCCCGGCCTGTTTTTTAGTAATTAAAGCCGTGGCAAACAAAGCATAAGATTCCATTTCAACCACACTGTAGTTGTTTTGTTTTGCAACTCCCAGAACATCAAACCCTTCAGGATTGTAAAATACATCAGAACAATGAGCAAGTCCAGTTTTTAAGTTCACTCCCATTGTTGCTGCAGTTTGATTTAACACATCATAAATATATGGAGAAGGGTGCACAACTCTTTTGTTAGGCCCTCCAATTGATTTAAGAAAATCATTATCACCATGAGTTTCTTTGATATTAAAAACGTCAAAGATTTTTAAATCTTCTTGATAACTTCCAGCACTTCCAATTCTAATAATTGTTTCCACATCATAAAATTTAAATAACTCATAAGCATATATCCCCATGCTAGGTACACCCATCCCGTGCGAACCAATAGTTAACTGCATCCCTTGATACGTTCCTGTATACATGAGCATATTTCTGACTTCACTTACCAATTTTGGATTAGTAAGATAAGTCAAGGCAATCTTTTTTGCTCGTAAAGGATCACCTGCTAAAAGGACAACTTTCGCTACCTCTTCTTTTTTAGCACCAATATGTACTGTCATTTTTTCCTCCCTGTGTCTTTTTGATATAAATATCAATTACAATTAGATTATATAGGTTAAATAAGGAGGAAAAGATGGGCTTTGATAAAAAAAAATTGCTTTATCAAGAATGGAAAAACAATCCCGAACTTGATGAAGAGATGAGAGAAATTCTTTCATCAGCGACCCCAACAGAATTGAGCAACGCCTTTAATTTAGAGTTAGAATTTGGAACAGCAGGAATCCGAGGAATCATGGGAGCAGGACCAGGAAGATTCAATGTTTATACCATTAAAAAAGTTACCCGTGGTTATGCGCAATTGTTAAAAGAAAAATATCCCAATCAACTTAGTCAAGGAGTGGTCGTTGGTCATGATTCGCGTCACAATTCTACAAAGTTTGCCCAGTTGACTGCTGAAGTTTTAACAAGTGAAGGAATTAAAGTTTATTTATTTAAAAAAAACCAGATGCAACCCACTCCCGTAGTTTCTTTTGCCACTAGAAAATTAAAGGCATTGGGAGGAATTGTTATTACTGCTTCACACAACCCTGCTGAATATAATGGTTATAAAATTTATGATTCAACAGGATGTCAATTGATGCCTCAAGATACTGATATTATCAGTCAAGAAATTAGTAAAATTGATGATATTTTAATTTGAAATTTCCAACCTCAAAAAAAATTAATCAGTAAAGTACCTCATAAGGTAATTCGTGCCTATAAGAAGATGATTAATAATTTACAATTTTACCCCCGCAGTCTTAGCAAAGTTAATCTGAAAATTATCTATAGCAGCGTGAATGGAACAGGGGGGTTGTACACACCTAAATTATTAAAACATCAAGGTTATGAAGTGATTGAAGTTAAAGAACACAGCCAACCAGATGAGAACTTCACTTATGTTGGTAATCCCAATCCTGAATTCTCGCCTGTCTGAAAGTATCCTTTAGCTTATGCAAAACAACATGATGCTGATCTTATTTTAATTAATGATCCCGATGCCGATCGCTTGGGAGTAGGAATTAAAACTAAAAAAGGTTATGAAATTCTAACTGGGAACCAAGTGGGGGCACTTTTGATTAATTGAAAACTTAGTCAAATGAAATTAAAGCACACTCTACCTTCAAACCCAGTCATGTATTCATCCTTTGTCACCGCTGATTTAGGTGACCGAATTGCTGAAGATGAATACCAAGTTAAAGTAATTAAAACTCTAACTGGGTTTAAATGAATGGGGCATGAAATGAACCAAGAACCAGAACGAGGATTAAACTTTGTCTTTGCTTATGAAGAGTCAATTGGTTATGTCCTTGATGATTCCACTAGAGATAAGGATGGCATTCAAGCGGCGGTTATGATTGCAGAGTTGGCTTGAAAGACCAAGGTTGACTTTCGCACTCTTAGTGATGTCTTAGATGATATTTACAAAAAGTATGGCTATTATGACACGACCACTATTAACTTAAATTTCAAACCAGAAGAAAAAACTGCCAAGATTGATCCAATTATGCAAGAATTGCGGACAAAAGGTTTAGTTCAACTAGCAGATAGTAAAATTGAAAAAACCGAAGATTACTTACCAGGTTTATATAATATGCCTGGCCAAAACTTATTAAAGTTTTATTTTCAAGATGGAAGTTGAATTGCACTACGACCATCAGGAACCGAACCGAAACTAAAGATTTATTTCAATATTATTGCCACAAGTGCAAGAAAGGCAAAAAGTACGCAAGTGAAATTGGAAAAAGCTTTACGGGAGTTATTAAATCTTCCACAAAAAAAGTAGGATTAATCCTACTTTTTTTAAACTTAACCATAATGATTATTTTCCGTCTTGGTCTTTTTTTTCTTTGGTTTTTTCATCAGCTTTTTTTGTTTTACCACCATCAGCTTGAGCGCGTTTATCCAGAGCTTCTTGACCTTCGTGAGCTAATTCTGCTTTCAATGCTACCCGTCTTTTATGAGAAGGGATTACAATGTTATTTAACAATACACTAGAAATTGAAAGATAGATTCAAAAACCAAGAGTAATTCCAAAAGCAATTCCATTATAAGTTCCTGCGTGAGCACCATTATTAGCAAAGTTTCCATAAAGGTTGAAGCAAACTCCTAAAACCCAAGCAATAATTGGCAGAACCACTCCATCAACAAAGAGTTTATTAGTTAAACCAAGTGGAGAAACATTACCATCCATCAACGTTGCAACAACATAGAACATTAGCGAAGTCGTCAATACCAAGTTAGCTACAGCTGAAAATCACGGTCACATCTTGGTAGTTGAAGTATTAGGAGCAACAATTGATCCTAGGTTAATCACCGCATTTAAACCAACAACAAAACTAAATGCAGCTAAAGCTAAAAGCAAGTAATAAGTAAGTGATGGTAAAACTAAAGTTTTTCAATTCAAATGATATTGAGTTTTGCTAAAAACAGAAATGGCGTGAAAGATAATTGTAAAGAGCATCAAGCTCCCAAAAATTATCCCAGGAGTTGCTTTACCAGCCCCAATCCCATTCTTGGCAAGAATTGGTAACACAATCACAGCAACAATCACTGTTGGAATAATTGCTGCAATCATCGCAATAATTGCTTTAAACATTTCTAAAGAAAAGAGTTTTCAACCTAGCTTATTTTTACCATTAGTATTAGTATCTAAAGTTTTGTAGTAAGCGATTACGTACTTCGAACCAATTGAAGTTGCTTCATATCCACGTTTTAGGTCAAAAAACATTTCATCAGGACGCATCGAAATTGCCAACTTCCGTTCTCTTTCATACATTTGCTTCACTGATTTTAAAACCACTTCTGAGGGTTTAACATAGACACTCATGTCTTGTTCACGAATTAAAGAGTTGGCAATATCATCCATCATCACATCCAAGAATTTTGGCTTAAAAACTAAACCAGTATATCCAGCATAAGAAGCTTTAATTTGTTCATAATCTCCCAATTGAAGGTTTGAATTCAAACTTGAGACATAAGCAATGGTTTTTTGGTAATTGAATAAAACATTGTTGCGACGAGCGTTGATGTATTGTTTGACCCCAACAACCGTACCAAAAAATACCTGTTTGGTTAATGGTACTAATAAACCAAAGACTCCTCCGACCAAAACTAATTTAAATGGTGCTAGGACTGCATAAAGTAGGGAATCTTGAGCCATAACTCCAGTAATCTGGAGCTCAGAAATGTTATAAGTGGTTCCATCAGATGTAAAAGTAAGCGCAGAGAGATCAGCACTACTCTTATTCTCAATTAACCAGCGGTTGATATTAGTAATCATCACTCCAACATTAACTGAAGTAGCACCAACTCCCAAAGTACCCATTTTTGTTTGTAAAGTCAGGATTGCTTGAATGAGAACATCTCCAGAAGCCAATACAGGTTGACCTCCATTGGTTGTTACATAAATTCCAGCCAATTTATACAAAGCTAAACTATCAATCCAAGCAGAATAACCAAAATAAACTACAAAGACAGCCACTAGAAGGATTAATTGTCGAGTTAATTTTCGCATCTTTTGACCTTTCTAATTTCTCTAAACGTTTGAAATTATTGTAATCATTATTTTTTCATTTTGCAACAATAAAAAGAATTTTAGCCAGATGCAGAGTTCTATTCGATGACAAAGTTCACGATTTTATCCAAAACTACAATTTCTTTGACAATTTCTTTGCCACTCAAATAAGCTTCAACGTGAGAATCTTTTTTCGCCAGTGCAATCAACTCTTGTTGACTCAAACCTTTTTTAACCACTGCTTTTCCCCGAACTTTTCCATTAACTTGAAAAACAACTGTTGTGGTAGTTAATACCAGTTTTTCAGCATCATAAACTGGTCAAGGTTGAAGAATTACGCTTGGTTCATGACCAAGTAAAGATCACATCTCTTCTCCTAAATAAGGAGTAATAACACTTAACATCAAAATTAATCCTTCCACATAGGGTTGATAGATAGTGACAAGCTCTTCTTTATACATAGCATTAACCAAAACCATCAATTGAGAAATAGCAGTATTAAACTTTAAATCAGTAATCATTTCCGTGTAATTTTTCACCACTTGATGATAAACAAAATCTAAATGATGATTGTTTTCATGACTAAACTGGTTTCCTGATACTAACCGGTATACCCGGTTTAATCATTTCATCGCCCCATCTAATCCTTCATAACTCCAAGGTAGGGAAGCATCAATTGGTCCCATAAACATTTCATATAACCTCAAAGCATCGGCCCCATGAGTTTCAATAATCTCATCAGGATTAATTACATTTCCCTTTGACTTGGACATTTTTTCTCCGTTTGGTCCTAAAATCATGCCTTGATTTACTAATTTTTGAAAAGGTTCAGCATAAGGAACAATTTTTTGGTCAAACAAAACTTGATTTCAAAAACGTGCATACAACAAATGCAACACCGCATGCTCTTGTCCTCCAACATAAAGGTCAACAGGTAACCATTTTTTAAAACGTTCTCTGGCTTCAGGACTATTAATATCAATTAATTCATTGGGAGTATTAGTTAAAATATAGGCTAAAAAATACCAACTTGAACCAGCTCATTGGGGCATTGTGTTAGTTTCACGACGGTAATGTTGATTGTTTTGCTCAATATTAACTCAGTCAGGAAAGTTTGCTAATGGTGATTCGCCAGTTCCACTTGGTTTAATATATTCTCCTGATGGCAAAGTTACTGGTAATTGAGCAGGATCAACCAAGATGATTTCATCTTGATCATTATATAGAACCGGAAAGGGTTCACCATAAAAACGTTGTCGAGAAAACAACCAATCACGTAGTTTATAGTTAGTTTTAACAACCCCAATTTTCTGCTCGCTCAATATTTTTTTACTTACACTCAAAGCTTTGGTGGTTGTTAAACCATTCAGGGTTTCAGAATTGATATGTTTGGCATCACCTATAAAAGGTTTAATTTGACTTTTACTTTCTAAAACAAACTTAATTGGTAAATTAAACTTTTGGGCAAATTCTCAATCACGCGTATCATGAGCTGGCACTGCCATGACAGCTCCTGTAGCATAATCGTTTAAAACATAATCAGCAATTCAAATGGGAAGTTTTTCACCAGTCAAAGGATGCAAGGCATAACTTCCTAAAAAAACACCAGTTTTGGGACGAGAATCATCTTTTCGTTCTAACTCAGTTTTTTGTTGAGTCAACTCTTGATACGCTTCAACCGACGCTTTTTGTTCAACTGCAGTTAACTTAGAAATTATCGGATTTTCTGGAGCTAAAACAAGATAAGTTACTCCATAAATCGTATCAGGACGAGTAGTAAAAACTTTTAATTCATCACCAAACGTAGTTAAAAAGTTAATTTCCATCCCTTCTGATTTACCAATTCAGTTTCGTTGCAATTCCTTCACTGATGATGGTCAATCCAGAGCATCTAGTCCAGTTAATAATTTATCAGCATACTTAGTAATCAACAAAACTCATTGACGCATCGGTTTTTTAACAACAGGAAAACCACCAACTTCACTAACCATTTTATTATCAACTACAATCACTTCTTCGTTTGCTAACACTGTTCCTAATTCTGGACACCAATTGACATCAGCATAACGCAATTCAGCCAAACCTTGTTGATATAACTGCTCAAAAATCCATTGGGTAGTTTTATAAAAATTAGGATGAGAAGTATTAACCTCTTTTTCATAATCATACGAAAAGCCTAACTTTTGCAATTGTTCACGAAACACAGCAATGTTTTTTAAAGTAAATTCTCGGGGATCATTTCCTGTTTTTAGCGCGTACTGTTCAGCTGGTAAACCAAACGCATCATAACCAATAGGGTGTAAAACATCATAACCATTCATTCGTTTATAACGAGCGATAATATCAGTTGCTGTATAACCCTTAACGTGACCCACGTGTAAACCAGAACCACTTGGATAAGGAAACATATCTAAAATGTAGGATTTTTTATCATGGGTGTTGGTTGTTTGGTAAGTTTTATTTTGCTCTCAATACAAACGCCACTTTTTTTCAATCGCGCGGTGGGAAAAGTCCATTCTCTTGCTCCTTATTATCTTTGTCTATTTTACTATTTTATCAACCTTTTACAAAGATTTTTTTCTAGCAAAGAAAAAACACCAGGATTTCTCTTGGTGCTTATTATTTTCTTAAATGGTCGGAATAATTGGACTTGAACCAACGACCTCTCCGTTATCAGCGGAGTGCTCTAACCAGCTGAGCTATATTCCGATAAACAACAATTACTATTTTAAGTAAAACCCACTTTGAATGCAAGAGTTTTAGCAAAGTTTTTGCTAATTAATTAAGTTAATTTGGTGAATAATTATTTTTGGTTTCTTTGTTCTGATTTCGGTGAACCTTCTTCATTTCAACCATGATGACCATAAATCTTAACAAAATCAAAAAGCATCATCAATGAACAGTAGAAAGTTACTACGATTGCAATTCATTTTAAGACATCTTTAAAAGTATCTCAATCAATTCCAGCTCCAATTTGAATTCCTAAGTAAATTACCAGAAAACAAATTAAACACCCTCACAATCCTCCAGTTAAAAAGAGAATGACAGTTTTGGGATCATAATTTTTATCCTTAATAAATTTAATTGCCGCTGGGGGCATCATTGCAGCTGCTCCTACAGACATAATCACTGCGATGGCATCAAATTCTAAACCCAATAAAGCAAGAATTGCTAAACTTGGAGCAAAAATTCCTAGTCCCAGAGCAGAAAAAATTCCTAAAATAAAATAAGCGATAATTCCAATTGCCAAACGCCAACCAACCAGTTTGACAGTGGGATAAGCCACTTGAGCAATGACAGCAATATTTGGGTGGACTAAAATCATAATAATTCCGAAAATAAAAAGAGAGATTCCACTAAACAAGCGAAAAATTTGGTTATTAACATACTTACTAACTCAAGAACCAACCAAACCACCAATAATACAAGCAACCATCATTACTACCAAAGTAACAATGTCAACATCAAAAACAACAGAAAAAATCGTCGATTCTAAAATTTGGGCAGGAGCATAACCAATGGTCATGTTTCCTGGCATTTTTGATGGAACCATTTTGGTTTTGAATGCTTTATTTAATCCCATCGTAGTAACATATGAACCTACAAAAATAGCATCAGTAAACGATGCGATAAAACCAATGCTGGTAAGTTTAGCAAGGTTTGTAGTATCATCAATGATTAACTGTTTTTTTGAAGTTAAAACAATAAGAATAGTGAAAGCAACAATCGTAGCTGAAAAAACCATTGCTACCACAAATAAACCAATATGATCACTTACTAGATAAGCACCATTGAGAACACCAGCCTCATTTTTTCTTTTTGGATAGTAGACCAAGTAGGCTACCAATAAACCGATTAATACTGTAGCTAAGGAAGATAAAAGAGCAGCAATCAACAAAATTGCTTTGAGTTTTTTAAACTTTAACGATTCGTACCCTTCATGATTAGATATCAAATTAGATTTAGCAAATTCATCAGGTTGATGAATTTGTTGATTGCTGTTTTTCTTCATATTCTTTCCCTTATTTTATTTTAATTCATTTCTTAAGTTTTTTTATTCACAGTTGAAGTAGTCTTATTTTCTTGTGGGTCAGAGAAAGGTGAACTATCTTTATCTTGAGTCTTTTTATCATTTGAAGTTTTAATTCATTCATTAATCGGAATGTTTTCTGCTTCAACAATTTTCTTAGTATCTAAATCATTGTGATAATAAGAAAGCATTGCCTGATATTGCTTTTTAATTTCTTGATCTAAATCTTGTTTGTTTACAATCTTTGACAAGGGAATTCGACGAGGGTGTTTTTTTCGACCACTAATTTGTTTGGTGCGAGGAGCAGATAATAATTCAAGAAACATTGTTAAGGAAGTGTAAAGCATTACCGCAACAGTAATTCATTTAATCAATGATTGATAAACAATTCCGTTGCGATCCAAACCTACTCCTGCTTGAATTCCCACATAAAAGAACAAGAAAGCAGTAGTTGCGCCAAAAATTCCACCAAGCATCATAATTAAACTAGTTTTTGGTAAATAATTATTATCTTTGTAAAATCTATAAGAAGTTACAGGCATTAAAAACGCACTAGAGCAGGTCATGATTGGAGCAATATAAATCATTCCCATACCAAGTAAACTTAAAATAACAATACTTGGGGCATAACTACCGACACCAAAACTCATTAAAATTCCTACCAACAAGAAACCTAAAATTCCAATCAATCATTTTCATCAAGAAGTTAACGCTCTTGCTCCTTGAGCAGCACCTAAAAGATGAACTTGAGGAGTGGTCAAAATCATGATAATTGCAGCGATAAATAGTGCTGCGCTAATTACAATTTTAACAATTCTTCCATCAAATTTATTAATTAAACTAGCACCAAGATAACTCCCAATCACAGCACAAATCACCAAGACCACCAATGTCACAATATCAACATTAATTGCCCCCACCAAAAAAGTAGCTTCCATGGTAATTGGTACACAAAAAGAGATGTTCAAAGTTCCTGGAACCAATTTATCGTTGGTAATTGTTTTAGTCGCTTTAATCATTCCTAAACTAGTGGCAAACGAACCAATTCCTAAAATATCAAAAAATGAAGATACAAAACCAATTGAAGCTAATTTGGTGGTTTTTTGATTCGCATCAATTACAATCCGCTTTGTAGAATTAAAAATTAAAAAAGCAGTAACCAACAACGTCAAACAAACTAAAACCATCGCTAGTACAAATCCTGGAGTCGTTAAATGATTAAATTGATAAGCACTCTTACCACTTTCAATAACAGCCCCTTTAATCTTGGGCATATAAACTAAGAAATTTGTTAACAAACTAACCAATAACAAGGTGGGTACAGCAATTGCAATAATAATTGCTAAAGTTTGATAAGAAGTTGATTTTGTTGATTTAACTAAACCTTCATTAATTTTCTTTTGTTTATTCTTCTGGTGAATATTTTTTTTAACTACCTGATTAATATACTCATTTTCTAAGGCAATAATTTTTTCATCACTAACATTATTTTGTTTATAGGTGGTGATAACTTCTTTCAATCCGCGTTTAGCCCGTTTTTTATCAAGCTTAATTTTTCGATTAGTTTCCCGTTGAGCTTTCGACAACCTTTTATTAATTTCCCGAATTCTTGTGTGTTTTTGCAATTCAGTTAACTCCCTATAACGCGCTAAAATAAACGAAGTATTGTAACTTAATTCTTCAAGAATCTCGTTTTTTGCACTAAGTGCTTGATCGTTAATAAACTTTTTTTCAAAAAGATACTCTTTTTTATCAATCACCTTGTGTCGGTGCAAAAATCTCAACTCTGCAATTTGATGATTTTTCAGTTTATCAACCGCCTTTAAAGCGGTGAAATTATTTAAAATATTTTTTCGATCAAGATTAATATCGTCTTCAATTTTTAATAAACGTTCTCAATGTTCAGAATTAATTTTTAATTCATAGTTATCCGTACTAGAAGCAGAAAGTGATGGTTGGTTTTGTTTGATAATCCTCATCCTTTCCTTTTTTTTGAAATCTTCTTGATTAAACTATTCCTATTCTACCAAAAAAGACCTTTATGGTCTATTTTTGTTAGTAACCCACCAACCAAACTTTAATTTATATTGTTGACTAAACCATTTGCGCAGTTAAAGTTAACATCACTTCTTTAATGTTAACTTCTTGAGGTAATTCATAAATTTTTAAAATCATTGCTGCTACCATTTTTGGATCCAAACCTCCGTTTAAACTATCAATTTGGTCTTGATAAATTTCCATAGCCTCGCTAATGGTTGTGGTTTTGGATAGTTCGGTTTTGACCAATCCTGGTTCAACCAAAGTAAAGCGGATGTTATTTTTTGCATTCTCTTTGCGTACCTCTTCTGTCAACAGATTAATCGCTGCTTTTGAACCATTATAGACTGAATGATTTAAAGAAGAGTATCTTCCTGCTACAGAAGAAATGTTAATAATCGTACCGTGATGGTTTTTAATCATTGTTGGCAAAACCGCATCCATCCCGTTAATTACTCCTTTGATATTAACATCAAGAGTTTGGTACTTTTCTGTTCGTGGTTGAGCCACATAATCGCCTAATGGCATCACTCCAGCATTATTAATCATCAAATCAATTGGTCCATATTTTGCTTCACCAAGAGTTATTGCCTCTTGAAGTTCATCAAAATTAGTCACATCCACTTTTGCAGTAACTTTTTCTCTAATTTCATCATAACCATCTAGAATCTCCTTTCTTCTGGCCATCAATAGCACCGGATAACCATTGCTAGCAAAGATAAAAGCCAGCTCTTTACCAATCCCTGCACTCGCTCCTGTAATTGCTACTAAAGGTTTATTTTTCATTATTTGAACCTACTTTCTAATTAATCACAATTATTATTTCACTCCCATTAAAGAATAAGGAAAAATCTAAAAATTGTTGCATCAAAAAAGCGCCAATAATTATTGACACTCTCCTTAATAATATTCTATGCTTTTTAGTTTCTTAATCGTCATTAATTAATTACAATCTTGAAAGTAACTGAGTTATAACCCTTAAGATTTGTAATCTGAATAGTTGCTCCATTTAAACTAGAATCATTAACTTGAAAAACAACACTAGTTCCATCCCCAGCAACCCATTCATTTCAACGATTACTTGATTTTTCAACAATATTACCTGCACTATCTCTAACAACAATGTTGGCATCAGTTAAACCAGCCTGACTTAAATCAGGTAAAGAGAACATAATTTCTTTACCTGCATAAGCATCACTTGGGGCAGTAGCAGTAAAAGTTTTGGTGCTATCATCATAAGTTGCATTCACCAACCCTGGATTAACTACAATATCTTTACCCTCACGATGAACGTTCAGTGTAAAGGGAGTTTGATCATCTTTTCTAGTTAAACTAAAAGTGTATCTGGTTGTATGAAGCGTTCCTGCACTTCCAGTTCATTGGTAAGTTATTGTTTGGTTAATTCCGATTAAACTAGAACTTTCATCACCATCAATCAAATATTGGTAACTAGTAGCTTCTTCTTTGAACGCTTGATTGTTTTGATCAGTTATTCAAGCTGCTTGCAAGGCGTCATCATAATTGGTTGGAACATTTAAAGCATTTCAAATCTTGAAGAAAACATTTTTAGTTGAATTCAAGAATGGTGAACCCAAACGATAATCACCACTAACCCAATGAATTTCTCCATCATTAGTTTTAATCGTTCCTGTGTTAGCGGGTTTTTGATCAATTCCAGGAATTAAAAAGATTAATAATTTTCCTAAAATTTTAGAAGTGTCATACTTGTTATTACCAACAATTCCTAACAAATCATTGACTTTATTAACACGTTCTTTTCCAGTGGTTGTTTTTAAAATAGTAAAGAATTGGGTGATGATGTTAGTGTCATTTCCTTGTTCATCTTTAACTCACATTGTTTCTAAAAGACCAAGAATTTGGTTAATATCAATTCCACCATTCTTTAAAGTTGCATTATTATCCATCTTGGTAACATTAGCAACTTCTGCAAGTGAATCCATTAAATTTGACAAAGATTGGTCAGTATATTCTGAAGCAAACCCAGGAGCAAAACGGTTAGCGTCTTGATCAAATGAATCAAGTTTAATTACTTGTAAAACTTGATACAACGGTAAACCAAAGAAAACCCTTAAGTTAAATTGACCATTATTTCCTTGCAATTCACGCATTTTAGCAATGATTGGGGCAATTGCTTTACGAACCGTATCTGCTTGACCACTAACTCCAATCATACCCTTACTACTCATTAAGTCAGGAAGTTGTTCTAATCATCCCGGAATATCTTCGTTAAATAAGAAATAAAGCGGGTTGTTTTCACTACCTCTTCCTCAACCCAAAAAAGTATTAATTCAGTCACCATTTCCTGTTAATGCCGTAGCTAAAAATTTAGTTCCTCCTTCAAACTTTTTAACAGGATTAAAAGATCAATAACTAGATAATTCAATTTTCTTTTGGGTAGAAAAACTTAACAATAATTGATACATTGCACTTTGAATAAAAGCATTCGTAATCGGAACTCCAATTAGGTTCAATAACCCACTGATTCATCCTGGAATCAAAGCATCAACATCAATGACATTCATGATTAATTTTGAAACCACAGTCATCAAGGGGGTATTAACTTTAGGATCAATCATTCTAGTCGAACTATCATCCCAGTCAATTACCAAGTTAGTAGTTCCACTATTAAGATTACTCTTTCACCCATTACCATAATTACGATCCAAGAAAAAAATTGCCAATAAAGCTTGTAAACGATAAAGTCCTTGTTCTTTGTCTAAATCACCTAAATAATAAGCAAAACTAGAAATTAAGGAACGAACATTAATAGTTAGTAACCCTTGGTGGTTTAATTCTCCTAATTTCTGACTTCGGACCTGACTAATCACTTCCCAGTTAGATTGACTGGTAGAAAAAACATGGTCTGGATCAGTGGGATTAGCCACTTTATAATCGTTAAAAGCACCAAGATAAGTTGAAAATAACGACAACATAATATAACCATTACTAATCAACTTAAATAGGTGGTCTTGGTTTAATTCTTTTGTTTCAAGATCACTAAACAAGTAATTAGCATAATTCTCATTTTCAATGATATCTTCTTTGTGAGTTAACTTTCCAATTAAGGTAGCAAAATAATCTGCTGAAGCATCAAACCGATCAATGTCAGTTAAATGATCACCAAACGCTTGTACGTTCGCCTTATCACCATCTCCATTACCAATTCCTAGAATTCAAGCTACTCCTGTGATTACAATCTTTTGAGCATCAAATAAAGTATAGTTCGCACGCGTTTCATCTAACCAACTATTTTTATTAATATTTAAAACTAAATCTTTTAATTTAGGATTGTCCAGCAAACTAGTCAAAGTTTTAATGGGAGCAGCGTTTTCATAACCCAAAATCGTATTAACCAACGGATTATTATCCATTCCCAAGGAATTAATTGCTAAAGAAAGCGTAGTTAATAAAGTAGTTGGGGTCGCAAAGTCTACTTTTCCTAATAAATTAATGACTGTTGTTAAAATTGTTTGTACAGGTGAAGGTAAAAAATCAAAGAAAGGAAGCGCATTTGCCAAACCTTTATCACCATTTAAATTAACATCTCCTGTAATTTGGTTCAAATAGTAATTAATAAAATCACCTTGACTACTATTTGAACTTAAACTGCCTTGTTCTGGGGTCAAGCCGGTTTGTCCCCCAAATAATTGCTGGTCTAAATACTGTTGATCAAAACCATATTGGTCTTGATAAATAGTTCTTTTGGTTGCTTGGGCAAAAATTTCCTTAATATTATCATTATTAGCATAAAGGTTTTTGATTTCTATAGGGGCAGGATCAGGATCATCAGGAGTGATAGGAGGAACGGGTAGCTCTTCACGGTTAGAATCAGAATCATTACCGCCATTTTTCCATCCACCTTCATCATCATTTTTTCCATTATCAGAATCAGTGGGGTCGCCAGTGGTTGGATCGTTAGGTTTGGTTCCAATTGGATTAGTATATGGATTTATTCCACAAGCAACCACGCTCATAATAGCAGTACCACTAATTCCGAGCGCTGCTAAAATGGCTAAAAATTTTTTCATCAAAACACAACTCTCCTTCATCCTTTCAGACTAACATCTTGTATTTGCTTTGATTATAATGAAATAATTACCATAATTCCACTAAAAAGTGTTTCTGGTTTTATCTAAGTTAATTTTTGAATATTAGTAATTGTAAACACTTTTCCTAAATTGGTTCGCATAAAGGTCACTTGATAAATCGAAGCATCCTGAGTTAGAACTACTTTAGGATTGGGATTAGTTAAAACCACAATTCCTTTTGGGTTAAACTTAATCTTGACTACACCCCCATAAAGACCGTCGGTCTTTGTTGTTCACCTAGTAGCACTAGAATCAATCACAAAAGCAGCGGGTTTGGCACTAAGAACCGCGTTTAACCACGGTTGATATTGGGTCGGTTTGATTAACTGGGTTAGAACTTCAGCACTTTGTTTTGCAAAAAACTGGAAGTTGTCAGTATAATTTGGATTTAGTCTTCGCAAATCATTAACACTAAGAAAACTTCCATCAGCGCTAGCATAGTTTTTAACTAAATCAGGAGCAAAAGCTTGTAATAGTCTTCCTGCTAAACTATCCACCAAAATACCATAACCTTTATCAGAATCATTCTCATAACCAAGCGCACGAAGAATTGCCTCTGGTTTAGCTCGAGATGAGACTGAAGTTTTTAAATATTCAAGAATTCTGGTTAATAAACTTGTTTTTCCATCGCTATCATATAAAACTTCATCAATAACTTGATTAAATAAACCAATATCAAAATAACGGTAAGTCAGCTGACTAATCGTTTCTTTACCAGTTAAATTTAAACCATTTTTAAACTCATTCATTAATTCAACTAGAGTTTTATTTGTATAATAAGCACCATAATTGGGAAATAACCCGTTATTTTTAACCAAATCCTCAGCACTATATCCCTTAGCTTTAAAACCAATCAAAAGGTTGAGCAATTTTGAATTTAAAAAGTTTTCAAGATTGATTTTGCCATCACGTTGGTAAGCAAAGATTTGTTGGAATGCTCCTTGAATTTTGTCAGCAAAAGTTTTGCCAACCACCAAAGAAAAATTAGTCGAAGTAAATAGTGAAGTCAAATCACCACTATAAAGGGTTGCAAACGGAGTCGCTAAGAATTCAGAATCAGTTTGCAATCAAGTAATAACATTACTTGTAAAAGTAGTGCTATTACTACTTGGCAAATTAATCGCTTGATTATTTAATAAACTTGGGGTTAAAAACTGGTCAATTTCACTAGCAGCACTACTAATTTGGTTATTATCACTTAAACCGCTATCAGGATTAGTTTGACTAAAAATTCCTGTGAAAAAAGCAACTGAATTTGAACTGACTTTATTATTAGTAATTTTGTCAGCAAACAAAACGTTAATAAACTTCAACACCCGAGCACTTCTTCGTTCTTGAGTTATGCTTGCATCATTGTCAAAGAAATAGACTAAGTTTGAAAAAAATTCCCCAAAGTTGAAATACTTCGCTAGAGTAGGATAAGTATTAACTAAATCACTTTCTCCAATTGTGGCATTTAATTTAGCAGTTAAATAAGTCGTGTTATCATCGCTACTAAATAGATGTTCAGAATCAATTGGAGCAAAGAGCTTGCTTTCGCTGTTTAACAAAGTCATTTTTAATCCCAAAGCACTAAAGGCTTTGAGTAAACAAGCAACACCTTGGATCATACTACCAAAAGAGGGTGAAGTTGTACTTGTTTGTCCCAACATCGTCCCAAAACTTTGTCCAGCAGTAATCAATTGGGCTTGAATTGTACTGCTCTCATTTGTATAAGTGAGCATTTGGTAATCGCTTTGTTTGAACAAAGCCATACTATTAACTAATTCAATTCAAAAAATGCTGCTCAAATCACTAATTTGATAAGTGCTAAAATCAAAGTTAATTCCCTGAGCAAGAATGGTAAAAAAACCATCAATTGTTGTTTGCTTTAAAAGTGGACGCAACAAATTGATTAACCTTAACTGGGTATCACTTACTTCAAGAGTAGCAAGTTTATCGATTCCCAAAGGAAGTCCATCAGCAATAGTAGTTAAGTTTAAACTTTGAAGAATTTGGATTAATTTTCCACTATTATTCACCATGTTTGGGGGAAAATTACCCAAGAAACCATTAATTGTACTTATGAGGTCTCCAAGCAGAGGAATATTACTTAACCCAGACAATTTATCAAGAATTCCTGATAATCCACTTGGTAACAAACTATTAAACCCACTTAAAAGCAAGTTAAAAATTCCACCCTGATCACCCAAACTACCATCTAAAGTAATGTTGTTACTATAACTGGCGTCATTTAGATTAGTTGAACCAAAATAAGTTTCAAAAACATTGCCAATTGTCTTCTTAGCATCACGATTCAACTTGGTTAAATCTTGAGCATTTTGTGACAAAGAATAACTTTTATAAGCAGAATCACTAATTTTATACTCGTTATCCAAGATTAAAGTCCGCATACGTGCTAGGATAGATTGTTGAATTTCAATTTTTTGTTCACTTAAAGGAACTTGGATTTCATCTTGATAGTTGGGGTTGATTTGACCACCAACCCCACAAGCAACAACCGTAGTTGTTGTAATCAGAGTTAAACCAACCACTTGTAATAACAATAATAACTTTTTCATCAACTCTTCTCCTTTCTAAACTAAACGGACTAACTTTTTAAAGGAAAACTTTTCATTAGCGTTCACTCGAGCAAAAGTTATTTGGTATTGCGCATTAATTGCTTTAATCGCAATTGCTCCCAAATTATAATCATTACCAGTATAAATTAAATTATAAGTTTGGTTTAATAAAACCTCAGGATTGGTAGGATCATAATTAGAGATCACTTTTTCTACAACTCAACTAGCGTTAAGAACCTGGTTAAGAACAAAATCACGATAATCAGTTCCATTTAATAAATCACCTAGTATTCGACCAATTCCCGAACTAAGGGCTCAATGGTTAGCAGGATCAGCACTTCTTAAAGTATTAAGATTAAGCAACTCTCCCTTACCATCATTTGCACTGGGAATGGAATTAGCTTTGAGAGTTGGTGAAAAGCAATAAACAAGTTGACCTAACAATGATTGGGAATAAACATAAGGTTCACTTTGACTTAAATCATAACCTAAGAAGGGTAAAATTTCGGGTAAATCATTTAAATGACTAACCACTTGGTGAACCACGGATTGGTCACTACTAGTGGTGGTGTCAGTAATAAAGTTCTTTTCAAACAAGAGTTTCATCATTGTTTGAATATTATCAACAGGAATAATGTTTCCTATCTGATCACTGATGTTTTCATTTTGAATTGCTAAATCACTAACAATTCGACTAATCATTCCATCAAAGGTTAAATCACTTAATCTTCCTAAATCAAGATTACTACTAAAAAAAACAAGCATTAAATTCCGGACTAACAACTGGTTAAAAATTAAGTGAAAGTTTAAGTGATCAACACCAAATAAAAAGTTTAAAGGATCAAGATTAGCACCAAAGAGCGCAACCAAATCATTTCAATTTCCTTGATAAAGTTGAGTTCAAGGTTCATTAAGGAAGTTTTGAGCAGCAGTGGTATCTAATCATTTAATGAGGTTTCTTCAATTGTCAGGCAACAATGACAAAAAAGGCTTTAACAGTTCTTTAAGATCGTCGCTAAGAATCTTACTTGGGGTTGCTGGAGTATTGTTAAATAATGGAACTAATAAGTAGGTCACAAAATTTTGAAAAAGTGGATTAAATAAATCTGGATTTAAGGCAAGGATTGCCCCAATAGTAGGGTTATAGGCATTAACAAGGTCAAGAATAGTTTGTTTTAAATAACTAAATTCATAGCCTCCAGATGCTAAGAAAATATTTAGGAGTTTTAAAATTCGATACCCGTTTTCTTCTTCATTTTTATCATTAAAAAAATAACCAAGCTTACTTAATAAATACTCTAAATGTAAACCTTTTTCACTAATAGCTTGATCACTAACTTTTTTAGTTTTAATTATTGCTAAATAATCAACATTTGTAATTGTAGTGCTAAAAAGGTGGGTACCATCAACAATGACAAAATCATCATTTAAACATTCATCATAAAGACTTAGCAATACTTCTAAAATTTTTAAGGTTTTTCCTAAATAAAAAAGCATTCCACCACTTTGAACAGCATAATCACTTGGTGGTGTTATCCCCACGCCTTTTTTGAAAACAAAACTAAAAAAGTTTTGCATTGCTTGATCATAATTATCACTCATTAATGCTTGGGGATTATAAGTATTAACTGTCGTGTTATCAGGAAGTGTAGTGGGAGTGATTAGTGAAGTAAAACTATCAGGATACATCGCATAACCGATTAAAGAAGTCAAAGAAACTAAAAAACTACTTTGTAGTTCTGCCACAGTCAAATCAGCAAGTTCGCTTAAATCGGTTGCTTGGTTAAAATTAGTTAAACCATTATCAAGTTGTTGACTTTCATATCAATTGGTTAAAGTCGTAGCAATACTATCAGCACTCGTTGCAGGATCGATTAACAAGTTTTGTTGACCAATTAAATTAATAATTGTTGGTAAAGAAGCTAAATATTGTTCTAAGGGGAAGGTGTTCAAACCTCCAGGAAGCGAAGCAATTAAAGCTTTGTATTTGTCTAAAAAAGCTAAAATAGGACTGGTTTGGCTATCACCCTGATTTAAAATCATTTCAACTAATTGAGTAAGTAATTCTCCATCGCTTCCTTTAACCCCATTCACCTGCACATCAATTAAATTAGCTTGACTCAAAGTATTAGCATTAAAGTAGTTTTTATCAACATAATAATTATCCAAAGTGGTGGTGGTTTTAGTTAAATCCAAACCATAAGCATCAGCTAAAACATAACCTTGCACTTGTTGAAGAGATTCGGTGCGAATATCTTTAACTGTTTGACTTTCCTTACCCTCAACAACTGGTTGGTGAGGATTACTTCCACAAGCAATTACACTACTAATCATTGTGCTAGTTAGACCTAAAGCACTAAAGATCACAAGAAATTTGCGCATCTTCTCACCTTCTTTCTTTTATTAATTATTTAAAATCCTATCATTGATAATAGAATCAAAGTGAAATACTTCAGTATTACTATTTCGTGAAATTTCAAACCAGTATGTGGTTTGAGAGTTATTTAACGGATTGGTAAAAATAACTTGATAGCTAAACCCTTTAATTAAAATTTTCCCAGTTTTACTAAAATAAGTAATTTTCTTGGGATCATACACCAATTCATAAGCATTCTTAGTTGTCAATAATTGGTAAATCAGTACTGAATAATCAGCAGGATTACTCAATTTATTGAAGACATCAAGTAAATCTTTGGCAAACAATTGGTATAAATCAACTCCATAAAGATCATAATTACTAACATTAGCATCACTTAATTGAATTTGTCCGTTTGCAACAATATTAGTAATTGCTTTAACTAAATTTGGGAGACTTAACTGGACAAAATCTCCTAAAAAACTATCTTGCTGATAAGTACTATTTCCCATAAAACCTAAATACTCTAAAGCATCAGGAACATCTAAAGTTAATGTCCCACTACCATCAGGTGCAAGTCCAAATAATTTGGTTAAAAATTGGGAGATAAGATTGTTTTCACCTGTATCTTTTCCAATTAAACGTTCAAGCAAATCAACTTCCAACTTAATGTCTTTTTTATTAAAAATTTGTAAAGAATTATTGGGATTGGTACTGTCAATATACAAATTTGCATTCTTAGAATTGTTTGGGTCAAGGTGATTCAAATAATTATGTAATAAGCTAATAAGTTGAGGAAGTGACTTTAAAGTGTAATTATCACCAAGAGGATTAATCATTCCCGGGCTAAATCCTTTAATGTCAAGTCCTTGTTGGGTTAACCAGTTAAAGATTTGAAATAGGGGTTTGTTGAGTAATGTTAAGAAATTTTTCTCACCACTACCAAATAACCCATCAAGTACTTTTTGAAAGTTATCTGGTAGTTCGACACCTTGAAACAAACTATTGCCATTCCCACTAAAAAGAAAGTGAAACATGTTTTTACTATCATCAGGATGATAAGCTAAATTTTTAACCACCTCTTGAAGCGCTGCTAAAACTTGTTTTCAAGGAAATTGGTTTAAGGAAGGAATCAGGGTTGGCAGTAAAGGAAGAAGATTGTTTATCAAATTGATTAAACCAGAAGCATCATCACCATTAATAAAACCTAAAAAAATCGGTTTTAAAGTATTAAAGATTGTGCTTTTGATTGCTGGGGTTTTAGTAATAGTTAGAATTGTTTGAGGAGCTAAATTATTTAAATATCCTAATCCTAAACCCACGTTAAAAAGGTGTTCTAACCAACTTGAATCTTTATCAAAATAATAGGGATCCCCGTTCTGACTAGGGTTAGAAGCATCGTTAAACAAAAGGAATAAGAGTTGTTCTAAGCGGTCTTCACTAGCTTGATTAAAATTTTGCAATGAACCAAGGAAGTAGTCTAGGTTGGCTACAAAATAGTTTAAGTTCAACCCTTGGTCTTTGAAGACCGCACTATCACTAACCTTAACATCCTTTAGTTCACTTAAAAAGGTGTAGTTATCTTTAGTTGCTGAAAACAAATGGTTATGATCAACTACTTGATAAGATTTCAAAGTATCAAACTGTTGAAAATAAATATTACTAATAATAATGAACTCAAACACTGGTTTTAACAATCCCCCTAAAGCAGTTGGATCACTTAAGTCAACCATCGTCAAAGCTTGTTGACTAATTACTTGATTTAAAAAAGTAATCAAGAATTTTTCTTGATCATCAATACCTTCCCCAAGGTCAGCTAAATTTGCATCAGGAGTTAAAACAACTGCTTGTTCTAAAATTTGGGTAATCAAACTGAATAACTTTTGGTTTAAATCTTTAAAAGTTAGGTTATCATCACTTATTTCTTGAATTGCAGAACTAAGTGCTTGTTGGTACAAAACGTTTGCGTTTGGCAAAAAGGTGCGAAGTTGACTGATTTTATCACCATTCATCACACTATCAATCACGTTAATAATTTTTGGCAACCAGGTGGTTAAAATACTACTTAAATCAATATTAAACTGGTCGTTAATTAACTTAACTAATTGTTCAAGAATTAAATTAATTCCTTCACCCCCAGATTTAAAAATATCATCAATATTAGTTAAAGTGGCGTTTAAATCCTTCATGTTTCAAAACGGAGAGTTAACTAAATTACCGCTTTTAATTCAACTCAAAAGTTGACGAAGGTAAGGTTTGAACTGGTCAGGAAGTAAAGACTCAAGACTAGACTCGGTACCAAGATGACCTCCAAGGTGGACGTTTTTTCCTGTAACAGCACTATTATCAACCACGTTCGCGCCCAAATATTTCTCCATCACATCTTTTAAAATACTAGTAGTGGTCAAAGCTCCATCGTTGGCATCATAATTATCAATATTATCTTCAGCACTAAAACCGTTTAAAATTTCTAAGGTCTTGGTTTGATCAATGCCAAACTGGTCATCAAGAATAAGTGACTTTGCCTTTTGAAAACTAGCACCAACTAAGTTATTCTGACTATTGTTGAAATAAACCAGAGCAGTAGAGAGCGCTTTTTTAACTTGTAACACTCCCCCATAAGCAAGTACTGTTGAAGTTGAGGTAGTAACCAAAGTTATTGAACCTAAAATTGCTAGTAATTTCTTCACCTCACTACCCTCCATTAACACATTTTTCTGACTTGTATCTTTTGGAATTATAACATATCAAAATACATTTATAAGTTTAGTGAAAAAGAAAATGGGACAAAAAATAACCACGATAAATCGTGGTTAAATAATTAAATTAAGCTTGAGGAAGGGTTAATTTTCCTCTTTTGATATCACGAGATCTTCAAGCACCCATAATTGATCCAGCAATCGCCATACCAATTAATGGTAAAAGAATATACATTGCAATTCCAAATCCTTTAGCTGCAGCGTTATTACTAAACAAATCAGAAGTTGCCAGAGGAGAGACAAAGATTCCTCCATGTGGAGCTGGAATTCCAATTTTTAAAGCAGTTGCTAGGATTCCAACAAGTCCCCCCCCAATCATTGAAGAGACATTTACTCGTTTATAATCATCAATCATAAACGGAATCGCTCCTTCAGTGACAAAAGAAAGTCCCATCACCCAGTTAGCTTTTGCTGAATCACGTTGCTTTTCTGTTCATGCCTTTCTAAAGACTAGAGTTGAAAAGGCAATTGCTAATGGAGGCATCATTCCTGAAAGCATAACTGCACTCATAATTGGGGCTGTTGTCATGTTTCCTGTATCAGGGTTAATGTTGGCAAAACCACCATTCTCTGCAGAAACAATTGATAACGTTCCGACCACATAAGCAATTTTGTTAATTGGTCCACCCATATCAACACAGACCATGATTCCTAAAAATAAACCAACCAAGACTAGAAGGTTTTTTTCTGCCATTTTTTGAAGAACTCATTGAACTCCATACATGAAATAACCCAAAGGAATATTCAAAGCAAACATCGCTACTCCTACTCCTAATAAAGAAAGCAAGGGAATTAAAACAATATCACGTACTCCCATAAAGCCTTTTTTAAAGTTGGCAAAACCTTTTGTTAGACCAAAAACTAGTAACCCAGCGACAAATGCAGCAGCAATTCCGCCAATAAACCCAGAGTTACTGTGAGTAGCAACATCACTTGGTAGTAGTCTTCCTCAAAGGTTAACCCAACCAACGTTGCCATTTCCATAAGCAAAAGCACTATTGTTGGCCAATAGTCCTCCAACCATTCCAGGCATTAATCCTTGAGATCCCACTAAAGCATAAGCCACGTAAGCTGCAAAGACTGGCACCATCATATCCATGGCAATCTTTCCAACAGCTGCAAATCACCCTGCTCCTTTGTTTATCGTTCCAAAATTACCCATGTTAGCAGGATCAGGACTTCCCCCTGCAGCAATGAAATCAATCAGAAAGGCTAACCCTAAGATAATTCCTCCCCCAACTACGAAAGGAAGCATGCGTGAAACTCCTGCTAATAAAACTCCTTTAAAGTCTTTAAATTTCTTTAGATCCATTTCTCCACTATTGCTACTATCACCAGTTTTGCGAGCTTTAATCACTTTTTTAGGTTTAGTAGCATAGTTTTCAAGAATCTCTTTGGTGTGATAAATCACATCTTGAGTAGAAGTGTCGATAACTTCTAAATCATTAAACCGGTCTAATCCTTCTAACTCTTTATCATGAGCAAGAATAATCATCTTAGCATTTTTAATGTCATCAGCAGTTAAGCGGTCTTCAATACCTCTGCGACCTTGGGTTTCAATTTTAGCAGTTAAGTTTAATTGCTTCGCAGTTTCTAAGATTTTTTCTTGAGCTAGGTAAGTATGAGCGATTCCAGTAGGACACGCTGTAATCCCCACAACATCATAACCACTTGAAGTTTGTACTTTATCAACTCCGGTTTTGGTTGGTTGTGACTCAACCAAGATGGATTGTAACTCTTTAAAGTTTTTTGCCAAACGAAACTTTTCTTGATACTCAGGTTTAACCAGATAACTACTCAAACTACTTAAAGCAGTTAAGTGTTCGTTGCCATCGATTCCATTAGTGGCAATTAAGAAAATAAGATCCACTGGTTGATTATCTAAACTCTGTCAATCAATTGGAGTTTTTAACCGTAAAAATCCTAAAGTAGCTTGTTTAACTGTTGGATTTAAAGCGTGAGGAATTGCAATTCCATCCCCCATTCCTGTGGAATCTTGCGCTTCACGATCTTGTAAAGCTTTAAGAAATTGATCATAATCATCAACAATTTCTGCTTGTTTAAATTTTTGTGCCAAAAAGGCCAAGACATCTGTCTTCGAGCTCAACTCGACATCAAAAAAGGAGGTTTCTTGACGAAACATTTCTTTTAGCGCCATAATTAATTTCCTTTCTTTGTTATTGTCAATTGTTCGACTTTAATTTGTTCTTTTAATTCCATCACTAAATCTTTAGATCCAATTCACGAACTAAAAGCAGTGGCAGCTCCACTAGCTGCACCAAACTTTAATATCTCTTCTAAAGCGAGATTTTTACTCATTCCATAGGCAAAACCACCAACCATGCTATCCCCAGCACCAACAGAATTAACAAGTTTTCCTTTAGCAGTATTAACTTGATAAACTTCGCCATGCTCACTAAAATAATAACTTCCTTTACTCCCGCGACTAACTAGAATATTTCTTGCTCCTAAAGCTTGTAATTCTTTAATCATCGCTTCAAGTTGAGTCAAAGTAAGGTTAGGGTTATATTCTTGGTTAAGCATTTGGCAAATTTCTTCAACATTAGGTTTAATCAAATAAGGATGGGCTTTTAACCCGTACTTAACCCATTGCTTTGAAGAGTCAAGAATAAAAATCGCTTCATGATGGTTAACAATCATGCCAATTTGTTCATAAATGTTTTCTGAAACACTGGTAGGAACACTACCACTGGCAATCACCACATCGTGAGGTTGAAGGTGAGTATCTAAATAAGTAAGCAAATCTTGGACTAAATTTTGCTCTACTCTACTCCCTTGACCGTTCAACTCGGTTTCTTGATGGTTTTGAAAATCTTTAATTTTAAAATTAGTTCTGCTCTTACCAGGATAAAAAACAAAATCGTGTTTTAAGTTGATTTGTTTGAACTGTTCTAAAAAGACTTGATTATTATCAAGACCCATTAGTCCAGTTACAACAACATCCACACCTAAGTTATTTAATAAAACTCCAACATTAATCCCTTTTCCACCAACAACTTGATAATCATCATCATAGTAATTAGTTTCTCCCAAAACAAAGCCATTAGTTTGTAGGATTTGATCAATAGAAGGATTTAGTGTAACTGTATAAAGCAAGTTTCCAACCTCCTTTACTTTCTATAAAATAGCACTCTGCACTAATAATATAGATAGAAAGCGGGTTTTACAATTCTGTTTTGTTAATTTATTTGGCGAAATTTTTCAAAAAAAAAGAAAAACTCAAACTTTGGTTTGAGTTTTTGAATGAAATTAACGTTTTGAGTATTGTGGCGCTCTTCTCGCTCCACGTAATCCGTATTTTTTACGTTCTTTAATGCGGGCATCACGAGTTAATAACCCCACAGCACGCAACTGACGACGATAGTCTTCACTAGCCTCTAACAAAGCCCGAGCAATCGCTAATCTAGTTGCTCCAGCCTGTCCAGTAAATCCTCCCCCATCAACTGACACCATAATGTCAAAATCTTTTTCAGTTCCAGTAGCTACCAAGGGTTGAGTTAAATCTTGTACTAAAGTCTCATAAGGGAAAAAGTCTAATGCTGGTTTCCCATTAACAACAATCGCACCTTTCCCAGGAGTAAGAATAACTTGAGCAACAGAAGTTTTACGACGTCCTGTTCCTCGATAAATTACTTTATCTGCCATTATTTATTCCCTCCTTTTTGTGTTTCAATCACAAGTGCTTTTGGTTGTTGAGCTTGGTAAGGGTGATTTTCACCAACCAAGACGTGCAATTGACGGAATTGGTTGTGACCTTGCACTCCTTTTGGTAACATCAAACGAATTGCTCGCTCTAAGATAAATTCTGGTTTGTTCTTCCGAACACTTGCCACATTACGACGTTTCAATCCACCAGGATACATTGAGTGGTGGTAGTAATTTTTATCTGATTCTTTTTTACCAGTGAAAATTGCTTTTTCAGCGTTAATGATAATCACGTGATCACCATTGTTAATGTGTGGGGTAAAAGTTACTTTATGTTTTCCACGCAAAACCAAGGCTACTTGGGTCGCTAATCTACCAACAGTTTGACCAGCAGCATCAACAATGTATCAATCTTTTTTGATGTCAGCGGTTTTAATTAAGGTTGTTTGTTTCATTGCTATTTCTCTCCTTCAACTTGTCCGGGTTAAAAGTGTAAGCAATTGTTATTATATGCGGTTTTAATTCCTTTTTCAATCAATTTAGTCGCTTAAAATAAAAAACAATCGCCAGATTTATTGTCATTAAATTTCTTGGTCTTTTAAGAGTAGAGTGGCGTTAGTTTTAGTGACATAACGATAGCCAATCAAGAAGGTAATTCCATAAATTCCAGCCACCCCCCCGATCACAGCAAAGATTAAAAAGGCTGGATAAATAATCGGTACAACAAAGTTGGTATGCAACGCTAAATTATTAATAATTCCAGTCAATGAGAACCAACCTCCAACATACCCAATACTAAAGGCAATTACAATCATCACTGCATACATTCCCAAGACCATATTCACAATCGTTGTATTCTTGTATCCCAATACTTTTAAAGTAGCAATAAAGCGAACGTTATCTTTAATAATTAAAGAAGTTGTTAACATCACAATTACAAAGGTAATAAAGATAACTAATAAAATAATCATTACCAAGATTCCTAAAATCATGTTAGTAATTTGTTTTAAGATATCTTGACTAATCTGAATTGGAGTCAGACTACTAATTGCTCCTAAACCAATTCCATCATAAGTTTTATCTTTAACAATTCCACCATTTAAAGCAATCGGGGAATAGTCACCAAGTTTACTATAAGTCGCTATCCCAGCGCGAATATCACCAATATCATTACTCATTGAATACTTAAAGTTAAAGATTGGATAAGCATTATTAAAGATAAGATTAATATTTTTTGCAACCTGATAATAATTATTGTTATCATCAAGTAAAAAAAGGGTCTTAAATTCTTTATAAGTTAAATTTCTTAAATCATAGGGAAACTTAATTTTAGTAGTTGAAGCAAAGGTTTTGGCAAATTGTGGGGCAAATAAATGGTCTCACAAATAAGCTTGGGCTTGATCATAATTCATTAAGGCTTTAGCTTGAGTATTAGCAATTCATCCCTGAGGAGTTCCATACGTATCAGCAATTCCCACAATTCTAAAGGTTGTTTTAGCTTTCTTGCTTTCAAAACCAACATCACCTTCAAGATAGTTTTGATAAACTTGACCAGGAGTATTATCAATATTTAGTGACCCCGCGCTAATTTTTTCTTGTTTTCCAGTGATCGGGTTTTTTAACGTAGTTGAAAGACTATCCATACTACTAGTAGTAACAAATCCGTCCCCTCCCTCTTCTCGAGGGTCATTTTGGTTTCAATCACTGATTTTATAAGCAGTTTTTGAACCACTAGTGTAGTTTTCCATTTCATCATACAAGCGGTTAAAATCAATCACCTGATTTGTTTTCAAATGAAGTTTTTTAGCTAAACTTTGGTTAACAATAATCGGAGTCGCTTCATCATCAATCAAATCACCACTAAACAATAATGGCATCAAGTCATGGTGATTATTTTGTAAATCAATAAACTTACTATTGTTCTCTACTCCATAAATATTGAAGGTTAAGGGGTTAGGATTAATTGATTCCATTGAAAGTTTTACTCCCAATTGCTCACTATCAGGTGAGTAGGGAATCGTTGCAAAACTAAGGTTATAAACCTGGTCATTTTCATTAGCATAATAAGCTTTTTTGAAATATTGTTGCACAAAATAAGGTGCTCTGGTAAATCCAGTTTGAACAATTGCTGTACCTGCTCGTTGAGAAAAGTAAGCATCATATCATCCTAAATAGTCAGCAAGATAACTTTTAATAATTTCTAAACCTTTAATCGCACCATTGGTTTGAATGATTTGTGCTGCATCAGCACTAAGGTATTGATCAACAAACCGTTCATTACCACTTAAACTATTTTTATCACTTAAAATATGGTTCGCTCCAATTGGAGTTGTTATCTCTATTCCCTGATCATCTAGATAAGTACTCGTAGTTAAACTAAAGTTAGGGTTAGGTTGCAAGGTAGTTAAATAATCACCAAAACTTCTGCTTGAACCACGATACTCGTTTTTAAACGTCTCAAACCAATCAAGATTACCACTCTTAATTTTGTTGTTAAAAGCAGTAATTTGTTCATCATAAGTCAACTCAAGATTGTCAGGATTATCATAATAATCTTTGGTAATTACCAACCCAATAGTTTGGGTATAAACTTGATAGAAACTTTTTAAGATATTGAAATAAGCAATAGCTTGAGATAGTTCGTCACCAGCATTTGACACAGCTTGAATTTGGTTAATTAAATCTAAATAGCCTATTCATTGGTTTGAAAGAATGTTTCACCCAAAGGGATCAAGTTGAGCAAAATCAGCTAACAGGTGAAAATATTGGGTTGATAAAACTACTGAATAACTGTTTAACATTCTTAAATTAGCAGTCATCACTTGTAAGGGGTTAACAACCCCATCAGGTTGAGTTGCAAACTCCAAATCATAATATTCATTCGGAATTTTAGCAGTTAAAAGTTGTTGAGTGATTTTATCAAGATCATAACTACCCTGAGCAGTTAATGGTTGACTAGTAATTTTATTTAAGACTTGCGAATAGTTAAAAGTAGTAGCTTTTGAAGTTACTTTCGCATCATAAGTCTTCATAAAAGTATACGGATTATTATAGATAGGAGTGTCAAATTCAACTAACTGTTGGTACTTAATTCCTTGATAAGCAGCGATTTGATTGTTCTTTAACAAAGTAGGAGCAGCAAAGGTAATTGTCATCAAGATTGTTGAAAGTAAAACCACAAACCCTACTCCAGAAATTTTTCCTTCACTTGAACCAAACAGAGCTGATCGTAGTTTTACTTCTACAGGACGATTATTAGTTAACGATTTAATAAAATAACCAAACTGACTGATTTTTGAGGCTTTGGTTGCATACACCAAATTAACTACATCATCATTCATAGTTAAATAAGCAATTAGAAACGTCACTGCAGTGACAAAAATTCACATCACCAAAACTACAACCATAAACGCAGCGATATCAAAAGTTCATGCTGATAAATCCAAGTTAAAGTGGTCAGTGAATAACTTGTTAATGGGGATTTGCACAAATTGGGCAACAATAAATCCTAAGATTCCCCCAAATCACGAACTCATCAAAGGTAAGGCAACATAGTTTCACACAATTTCACGTTTATAATATCCCAATGCTTTTAAAGTTCCAATTTGAGAACGGGTTCCATCAATTTGTTTCTGGGTAACTAAAACAATTGTAAAAATCGTCACAACTAAAACCACAATCAGAATAACTCCACTCAGCAACTGATAAATTTTAATCGTACTAATAATTGAAGCGGTTCGTCCAGCATACTGGTAAGCCTGATCACCGTTTTTAAACAAAATTGGGTGATAACCCTCATCACTAGCATCTTTATCTCGACCCATCAAGGTTAATAAATCAACATTCATTTGGTGAAGATCAAACTTGCTAATTTTTTTTAAACTAGTGTTATTAAATTTCAAAGAAAAATAAGCCTCAGAATCTTGAGAATTTGCAGCAGTTAAAAGGGACTGGTTTTGGTCAAAGTAAGTTAAACCCTGAGCGCTTTTAGGATCTTTGAATAAACCAAAATTAACTGGGTCAATATAAGCAATTAACTCAGTTTTTTTATTTGGCAAAGGCGTAGATTGGTCGATAATTGGCATTACATAATCGATTGATTCTCCATATCCAACCACTTGAAATCATTTATAAGTTGAATAAAGTTTCTGGTAATTATCATTAGGATCATCTAAATTACTAATAGTGTCAACTAAACCAGCATTAAGATAATCCATATTGTTAAGTTTTGACTTAACTAAGAGTTGTGATCCTAAACTATCTTCTTGAAAACGAATAATATCACCAATCATGATGTGATTTTTCTTACCAAAAGTTGCATCAATTACAGTTTGGTGAACACTTTGAATACCATGACCTTGAGAAATCGCTAGTTGATCAACCCTGTATTTTGAAGAATCAGGAGTAGTTTTAACAACCGCTTTAATTGTTAGGTTATGGTTATCATTTTGAATCCCACTAAAGTTTCTTCCTTCAGTTCTTGATCACGAAAAACTTAGTTTGGGATTGGCATAAGCATACTGACGAGAAAGTTGATAAAAGTAGTACTCTTGAGCTTCAACATTATTTTTAGGAACTGAGCCAGAATCATCATCAGTACTGGTTTTAACAAATAGAGTTGAAGGAACATCACCAACTACATCTCTCAAATTTGATGCCAGTGCAAGATGGTTATAATTGCCAATAACTTGGTTAGAAATTCCACTCATTAGCGAAACTACTAAAGAGAAAACAAGAATTAATAAAGTTAATCCTAAAAGTAAGGGTCAAAGTTTAAAAGCATTTTTAAACGAATTTTTAGCGATTAAATTAAAACCTTTTAACTTCATCCTTCCCATCACTCCCCTATTAATTTTGTTTGGTTCTTTAAAAAGAAAACGTTAAACCAGAATTACCCTTCCCCACGATTAATATCAGTAACTTTTAACACGTATAGGTTAATTCTACCCGATTATTGCCAAAATGTTAAAAAAAGACCAAGCAAATGGTCTTTTGTGGTAGAGGGGTTTAATAATTCATATTATTTTTAATTTCCTTCTCATGCTCCAAGAGCAATCATCCAAAAACTTAAAGCAAATATCAAACATTAAACCACCAGAAATGACATTGTTTTAAAGTTCTACCACTCTTTCTTATCATACGCTATTTTTATTAATCTTCCTTATAAGTTTGCTTTTCACTTCCTTGTTGATAAGTAATTCCTACCAAACAAAGACCCTTACCATCAACAATAAAAGGCGACTTATCACCTTCACCAGTTAAACGAAGTTTGATTAACGCTTCGTGACTGCGAGGATTATTAAGATAGGCTTGTAAGCAAGCTCCAACAATCATCCGAATTTGGTACCGAATAAATCCTTTGGCTTGAAAATAAATTTTAATCCTGTTATCTTGATCCCGAATTGCTGTAATCGATTCAATTGATCTAATCGTTTGAAAGGATGAACGTTCAGCATTTTTTAAACCAGAAAAACAAAAATAATCGTGATTACCAACAAATAAGGTTAATCATTTCTTTAACTTATCAACATCAATCAAACCTTTGGTTCAGTGCAATTCATAGCGCTGTCTAAAAATATCAAACTGATGATCATTGATCGTATAACAATAAGTTTTTTGTACTACTTGCCGAACATTAAAATCATTAGCAACTCGTTGGATAGTGTTAACACGCACATCGGGGGGTAACTTTTTATTTAAACCATGCAAAAAACTAGTTAAATTACTAATTTCAAAATCAAGTTGTAATAAAACTTTTTGATCCAGAGCATGAACACCCCGATCAGTTTTTGAAGCTCCTAAAACCTTAAAAGGAACCTTTTTAATCAAATGTTTAATTGCATCTTCTAAAATTTGTTGGACTGTGCGAGTTGAAGGTTGTTTGACCCACCCCTTAAAACCTGACCCATCATAACTCAGACTTAATAAATAAGCTTGTGTAAATTCACGCCACATGTTAGTAAGCAGTTAGAACATCAATATAGGGTAGGTGCATTAAAGCGTTAGTGGTTGGATAAACTTGAGAATAAACAATCATTAAAACTCCCATACTTGTGCCAACAGCAAAAATGATTAAATCAACCACAGAAAAACTAAATTGGTGGAAGCGAGTACGAGCAGCGTGAGGATCATAACCCCGAGCATCCATCGCATAAGCAAGGTCTTCAGCCTTTTGAAATGAAGAAACCAATAAAGGAATAATTAAAGAAACCAAACCTTTTCCCTTATCTTTAAAACTTCCGTTTTTAATATCAATTCCCCGTGAAGCTTGAGCTTTCATAATTCTTCCTGCTTCATCCATCAGGGTCGGAATCATTCTTAAAGCAATTGAAATAATTGTCGAAAGAATGTAAACTGGGATTCCAATAAGTTTTAAGGGTGAAAGTAAATCTTCTAATCCTAATGTAATTTCTAGTGGTTGAGTAGTCCCAGTAATGATTGTAGTTAAAGTAATCATTAAGAAAATTCTTCAGGCCATTAGTAAAGCACTGTATAAGGCTTTTTCACTAAATCAAAACGCTTTTCAATGATAGAAGTGACCCAAACCAGTAACTTTTAAAATCTCAGGCCCCTTTTCAGTCAGAATATCAACATAGGGACCTGGAAGATAACCACTATACCCATGGTTAGCAACTTCATGATAATACTGACTATAATCACCTTGATTAGCCAATAAACCCGCAGTCATCTCGCCTGTTAACTTCATCAAAAAGATATTAATAATCAAAATCACCACAAAAATAATCATCGCAGGAAGCAAAAGGCGAAACAGCATTGTTCATCGTAATCGGGCTAAGAGATATAAACTAAAAATCGTTGCTGATAAAAATAAGTATCCCGTGTAACCAACTGGAAAGAAAATCGCAATGATTAAAAGGATAATCATCAAAAGTTTAAACCGTGGGTCCATTTTATGGACAGGGGAATTTAAGGGAATATAACGGCCAAATGTTAAACGCATGAAACTGTTCCTTTCTAAAAGTTAATGGGTGGTAGTTAAATAATCTTGGTATGCTGCAGTGAAATCATCAATAGTTCGAATTTCTTTTGTCGTTAAATCAATTCCCTTGGCTTTCAAAGCATACAATAACTCATAAATTTTTGGTGGTTCGATTTCCATCTTTTTTAATAATTCTTCATCAGAGAAGATTTTAAAGGGACTATCTTTCTTATAAAGTTGACCATTATGCATCACAATCACTTCATCAGCAATTCTTAAAACTTGGTCCATGTTGTGAGTCACCATAATGATCCGCTTATGATACTGTTGGTTTAAGTTTAAAAATAAGTTCATAAAGTCATCTTCACCCTGAGGGTCCAATCCTCCTGTTGGTTCATCTAAAACTAGCGTGTTACCATCCAAAGCTAAAATTCCTGCAATCGCTACCCGACGTTTTTGTCCTCCTGATAATTCAAAAGGTGAACGAGTAGCATAGTGGGGTGGTAAACCAACTAAAGTTAATAATTCAGGAACAGCTTTCAACGCTTTAGCCTTGCTTTCTCCCAAATGAATTGGTCCAAAAGCAATATCTTTTTCGATAGTATCTTGAAATAACTGGTATTCGGGAAATTGGAAAACTAACCCAATTTCTTTTCTCAATTCTTTGACATTAACGATTTTTTTAATTCCTGCAGGAATGGGATAATCACCAATCAATGAAACGCCAGTTTCACTAATCAATAAACCATTAGTTAATTGAATCAAAGTTGATTTTCCCGAACCAGTAGTACCAATAATACAAGTAATCTTATTTTTAGCTAAACTAATAGTAGCTTTATTTAGTGCTTTAAATTCAAAAGGAGAGTTTTTTGAATAAACATAAGAAACGTCTTTTAACAAAATATCATCTTGATAATCAAACTTTTGTTTAGTTTTTTTTGCTTGTTTTAAAATCGTTAAATAGGGTTGATTATTTAATTTATCAACCTTTTTTTGAGCCTTATCGGCTTTTTTTTGTTCTTGTTTAGCTTTTTTGGCAGCTTGTCTATTTAGCTGACATTCTTTTCATTGTTGAATTATTTTAGCGCGCATAAATGATCCACCAATTCTGCCAAGTTCCTGGCCCCTTCTTGAACTTTAATTCCCTTATTATTTAACGCATCTTCAACCATTGAAACAAAGGGTAATTCCAACCCAATGCCGCGCAAAAATTCCTTATCTCCCATAATTGTTGCGGGATCGCCAAAACGCACCATTTTACCTTGATTTAAAACCATCACTTTTGAAGCATTTAAAATCTCATCCATATCGTGAGTAATCGACAGGATTGTTTTTTGACCTTCATTCTTTAAATCTACCATGATTTCTTTAATTTCACGTCTACCCTTAGGATCTAACATACTTGTGGCTTCATCAAAAATGATGATATCAGAATCTAAGGCCAGAGTTGAAGCAATTGCTACACGCTGTTTTTGTCCTCCAGAGAGCATTAAAGGTTCTTTATCTAAAAAGTTTTCCATTCCTACCCTGGTAGCTGATGCTTGAATAATTGTAGGCATTAATGCAGGATCAACCCGATGGTTTTCTAAACCAAAAGCAATATCATCTTGGACTGTTGAACCAATAAACTGGTTATCTGGATTTTGAAAAACAATCCCCACAAACTGACGAACTTTCTCAACATTATTATCTTGCATTAAATTACCAAAAATTTTAATGCTCCCCTCATCTGGTTGTAATACCCCAATAAGCAGCTTAGATAACGTTGATTTACCTGATCCGTTGTGACCAACAATTGCAACATATTCACCATGGTTAATCTTTAGGTTAATATCATCTAATACTAAGGGTTCGTCTTCATCATAACGAAAAGCTAAGTCTTTAATCTCAATTGCAACAGGAGAAAGTTTTTCTAAATTCCCCAACCTACCTTGACTCTTTACTACTTCTTTAAATTCTGCGTACAACTTTTGCGCTGCTTTTTGTTCATTAATTATCGTTTCATAACTTGGATCACTAACAGAAGTAGATTTTACCAAACTATTAATATTAACTAAGTTATTTTTAAACGCCTTAATTTTAATTAGTTCTTGATAATTCGCTTTGGCTTGATGATAATTAGTCTTAGCTTGTTGATACTCAATACGAGTAATTAGTTGGTGATGGTACTTTTTTTTAGCGGACAGAAAAACTTCCAAGCTGTTGTTAACATCCTGATTTAAACTATTAAGTTTTTGCGAATAAGCATCTAAATCACTTTGATTGAGCTTTTCTGTTAAATAGGTTGAAAAATCCTGATTTTTTTCCATGAAAATAAGCTCCTCTAATCAACAAATAATTATTATTAGTTTATACTTTTTATAAATAAAAAGAAAGCGAAATCGCTTCCTTAATTTGATTATAAATTATAATTAAACTCTTCAAGAAAGGAAAACATGATCACTTTAATTTGAGCTCAAACCAAAAAAAAGGTAATCGGAAAAGAACACCAGTTGCCATGAAAACTTGTTGATGAAATGAAACATTTTCAACAACAGACTTTAAATAAATCAGTTTTAATGGGGCGAAAAACTTGAGATGCTTTGCACGTCCAACCACTCCCTGGACGCAAAAACATTGTTTTAACCCATCAAAGTAGAAATAATTTCCCTCATCAAGTAGAAGTTATCACTAACCTTGATTCTTTTTTAGAACAGTATACAAATCAAGTAGAGGAATTAATGATAATTGGAGGCAGAGAAGTTTTTGATCAAGTGATAAAAAAAGCTAACAAACTAGTTGTTAGCATTATTGATCAAGATTACCCAGGTGACACATACGCCCCAGAAATTGATCCAAAGGTTTGAAAAGTAGTCGAAACCAAAGTTTATCCCGAGTTTAGCGTTTACACTTTTTTAAGAATCTAACTAAGTGGAAAACGATAATTAACAATTAAAACTGGATGAAGTTGATCAGTTTCATAACAAAGAAAAAAGTCTTGCACTTCGTGAGTTATTAATTCCATCTTACCTTCAAAAACTCGCATCGTAGGATCAACATTATAAGCATCCAGACTAAGAATTTTTTTAACATTCTGGTTGTATATTTTTAAAGATTGGATGGTGTAGTATCAATCTCAAGCTTGCTCAAAACTCATCGATTGATAAAAATGATTGTTTTTCATTTCTTGGAAAAAACCTTCTTTTTGATTTTTATTGTTATAAATCAACATGACAGCACCTCCTTAAAAAGTTCCATTTTAAGAATATCATAAGACAGAAAAAAAGATACTAAACGACTAGTATCTTTTTTAAAAAGACTTTCTTAAACCAGTTCAATTAAAACCATTGGGGCATTGTCGCCTTTACGGTTATCTAGTTTTAGAATTCTGGTATACCCACCATTACGATCTTGATAACGTTTATTCAAGGTGGTGAAAAGTTTTTGCAACGCAGTTTCCTTTTCATTTGCTTGGATGTTTCGCAATCAAGCACTTGCTTGTCTACGAGCGTGTAAATCATTACGTTTTGCTAAAGTAATCATGTGATCAAAATGCACTTGTAATTCTTTTGCTCTGGTTTGGGTAAGTTGTAAGGATTCATTAAGGATTAACTCGGTTGTTAAATTACGCATTAATGACTCTCTTCAAGCAGTGTTTTGCCCTCTTTTTTGAATGTATGACATAAATTAATCCTCTCTTTTTATACTTGTTTGAAGTTTAAATTTAAACTAGCCACACGGTCTTTAATTTCTTTAAATGATTTACGACCCAAATTTCTAATTTCTTGAATTTCATCTTCAGAACGAGAAACTAAATCACGTAAAGTTTCAACTCCAGCACGTTTTAGACAGTTTAAAGAACGTTGGGTTAAATCTAAATCATCAATATTTTGATCTAACTCTTGATCTTCTTCTTCCTCAGTGCCAATTACTTCTAAATCATTAATTTCTGCATCTAAATTAATGAAGTATTCTAGGTGTGCAGTTAAAACTTTTGCCGCAACTGAAATTGCCGCAACTGGGGTTAAACTTCCATCAGTAGTAACTTCTAAAATTAGTTTTTCTAAATCAATGCTACGACCAATCTTAGTTGGTTCAACGTGATAAGCAACCTTAACGATTGGTGAATAGTTAGAATCGATAGTAATTAACCCAACTTCTTTCACTTCTTCTTTATTGTCTTTGAAAGAACGATACCCACGACCATTACGAGCAAATAGGGTTAAATCTAAAACTCCTCCATCAGCTAAAGTAGCAATCACTAACTCTGGATTTAAAACTTCAACTCCAGCAGGAAGGTTGATGTCTTTAGCAGTAACTGTTCCTGCGGTGGTACTATTGATCTTTAACTCAACAGTTTCATCACCATACATCTTGGTATCAATCTTTAAAATCAATTGTTTAATATTAAGGACAATACGTGAAACATTTTCTACAATCCCTGGTAGAGAGGCAAATTCATGGTTTGCTCCCTTTAGATTAATCGCATAAACTGCAGCTCCTGGGGTTGCTGCTAATAGGGTGCGACGTAAGGCATTACCAAGTGTAGTGCCAAAACCTCTTTCTAATGGTTCCACCATAAATTCCCCATAAGAGGTAGATTTTTCTTCTTTAAGAAGATTGAATTCTGGTCTGATAAATTGTTTCATCGTAACTTAACCTCTTGGACGTTTTCTAGGACGCACACCATTGTGGGGAATTGGTGTGGTATCTTTAATTGAAGAAATTTCTAAACCAACTGCTTGTAAACTTCTCACTGCAGCATCTCTTCCTGGTCCTGGGCCTTTAACTTCAACAGAAATGCTTCGCACCCCGTTATCCATTGCCCCTTTTCCTGCTGCTTCAGCAATCAACTGAGCAGCATAAGGAGTAGATTTTTTTGATCCTTTAAATCCTAAAGCTCCAGCACTTGATCAAGCAAGAACGCTCCCTTTTTCATCACTGATTGTAACAATAGTGTTGTTAAAAGTAGAATGAATATGAGCAATTCCTTTAGGAATATTTTTCTTGATTTTCTTTTTAGTTTGTGGTTTTTTATTTGCCATTTTGATTTACTCCTATCTAACTATTTCTTTTTATTGGCGACAGTTTTTCTTGGACCTTTAACAGTTCTTGCATTGGTCTTTGAAGATTGTCCACGCGCTGGTAAACTCTTACGGTGGCGAATTCCTCGATAACTCCCAATTTCCATTAAACGTTTAATGTTTAAAGAAACTTCTCGACGTAAATCCCCTTCGGTTTTTACACTTCCTAGTTCTTGAGTAATATCTTTGATTTGTTCTTCAGTTAAATCTTTTACCCGCACATCTTCTGAAATTTGGGCATTTTTTAAGATTTTTTGAGCAGTACTGTTTCCTACCCCATAAATATAGGTTAAAGCAACCACTACTCTTTTATTGTTTGGTATTTCTACTCCATTAATACGAGCCATTTATTATTCTTCCCTTTCTCTTAATTTTCTTTCAAGGTTTAACCCTGACGTTGTTTATGTTTTGGGTGGATACAAATAATCATTACACGTCCCTTACGTCTAATTACTCGACAATTGTCGCAAATTTTTTTGACTGATGATCTTACTTTCATCTGACTAGCTCCTCCATCTTTCCACAATTCTTAGTTATATACTTATCCTTTAAAACGATAAGTAATTCTTCCACGTGTCATATCATATGGTGAAATCGCAACTGTTACCTTATCTCCAGGTAAAATGCGAATGTAATTCATCCGGATTTTACCTGACACGTGGGCATCAATGATAACATCGTTTTCCAATTTCACTTTAAACATTGCGTTGGGCAATACTTCTACAACAGTCCCATCGACTTCTAATAAATCTTCTTTAGCCATATCTATTCTTTTTCTCCTTTATTACGAGTTAAAACTTCGCAACCAGTCTTGGTCACTAAAATAGTATGTTCAAAATGAGCACTGTTCTGGTGGTCAACTGAATAGACGGTCCACCCGTCAGGACCAGTTTTAGTAAAACGACTCCCTTGTTGAACCATTGGTTCAATACAAATAACCATTCCTTCACGTAAACGCAGTCCACTATTAAAAGTTCCATAATTGGGAATAAAGGGATCTTCATGCATATCTAAACCGATCCCATGACCAGCATAATCTCGTGGCACAGAAAACCCAAAACTTTCCACATAATTTTGAATTGTTGCGCCGATGTCACCAATTCTTGCCCCTGGTTTTACCACGTTAATAGCCATTTCCAACGATTTTTCAGTCACCTCTATAAGTATAACATCTTTTTTGCTTTTTGGTTCACCACAAATTTTGCTAAAAGCTGCATCGGCATTGTATCCTTGATACATACACCCAGCATCAATTGAAACAAGATCACCCTCAAGAATCACCCGATCTTGAGGAATTGTGTGAACTAATTGGTCATTAATTGAAATACAAATGTTTTTTGGAAAACCTTGATATCCTAAAAAATTCGGCAAACAGTTTTTAGTCTTTAAAAATTCGGCAAACGCTTGGTCAAGATCAAGTAAATTCGTCCCGACCTGAGCTTTAGTGTTAAGCAACTGTAATCCTTCAGCTAAAACACTTCCTGCTATTCGCATTTTTTCAATTTCTGCCTTAGTTTTAATTTTAATCATTTGACGTTCTTATTTTAAACTTTCTAAAATTTGTTGATAAGCAACATTAGCATCACTATCATGACCAGGAATTTTAATTACTTTTTCAATACTATGATAATATTCAACCAAAGGTTTGGTATTTTTTTCATATTCTTTTAATCTAATTATTACCTTTGCTGGTTCATCATCACTTCTCCGTACCAACTTAGTTCCATCATAATCACAAATCCCAGGTGTTTTTGGAGGACGACCAACTAAATTATAACTACGTTTGCACATTGGACAAACCAAGCGGTTGGAAATCCGGTCGATGATTACTTCATCACTGACTTGAATATAAAAGACTTTATCAATTCCCTTACCAAGTTTTTTTAACATTTCATCAAGAGCTTTGGCCTGAGCAAGGGTACGAGGATAACCATCAAAAATTAAGTTATCACTACGAGTATTAACCAAATAACTTTCCACCATTTGGTTAACCAGAACATCAGGGACCAAATTTCCTTGATCAATGTACTTTTTACATTCTTTACCAAGAACAGTATTTTCTTCGATTTCCTTTCGCATAACATCCCCAGTTGAGAATTGGATAAATCCTTGATTTGTAACCAGTTTTTCTGCTTGAGTTCCTTTTCCAGAACCCGGAGCTCCCAATAAAATAATATTCATCATCAATCTCCTTCTATCAAATATGTGATTCTCGTTCTGATTTCACCAAATCACTATCACTAAACTTTTGTTTTTTCTTGTCAATAAATGATTGTTGGATCAATCTTCCCTTGACTTGTTGAATTGTTTGAATCGCTACAGAAATACAAATAATTAATCCCGTTCCTCCAATGGCAAATTGACTTGGTAAACCAGTAATCTTAGAAATAATGTATGGTAATACTGCAATTATCGCCAAGAAGAAAGCCCCAATAATCGAAAGCCGGTTAATTGTTCCACCCAAGAATTTACTAGTATCTTTACCTGGTTTAATTCCAGGAATAAAGGTTCCTGATTTTTGAAAGTTTTCAGCAATCTTTTCAGGATTAATCTGGACTTGGGCATACAAGAAGGTGAAGGCGATGGTTAATACCGCATAAATAACGATTCCTCACCAACTTCCAAATGATAAGATATTATCACAAAACTTAACAAACCCGCTGTTAGGACTACCAGCTCGAACAATTTGAGCAATTGTAATTGGAGTAGAAATAATCGCTGAAGCAAAGATGACAGGAATCACCCCGGCATTATTTAGTTTTAATGGTAAATAAGGAGTGTAGTCTTCAGATTTAACTAAACCAGACCCAGTTTGCTGAATTGGAATCTTTCTTTCTGCTTCGTTCATTAATACCACAAAGAAGATAATTAACAAGAAAACTACAACATAAATCACAAACTTAATAATTCCACTAAACAGCACTCCTGCAGCTTCGTGATTAGTTGAAATTCAGTATTGATAACTTGACTTAAAGTTGTTAGGGAAAGTGGTGATAATTCCTAAGAAAATTACAATCGAAATTCCGTTTCCTACCCCTCTGGTGGTAATTTGATCAGAGATTCATAACATCAAGTATGATCCTGCTAACATCACTAAGGGAATCAAAACATAATAGAAGGCAGCAGGAGCCATTCCCACTTGATCTCCAGCTGTATCTCATGCCAAACGAATAATCGGGTTTGCCCCACCATTCATGTTCGCAAGAGTAAAGACTGTGGCTTCTGCTTGCATAATCGCAAAAGGAACCATCAAGATTTTGGTTAAACGGTCGAGTTTTTTTCTTCCTCGTTCTCCAGACTTAGCCCAGTTAGCTAAAACTGGAATCACATCAGTTGATAACAACTGCACAATAATTGAAGCAGTAATAAAGGGTGAAACTCCTAAAGCAAGAATCGAGAACTTCCCAATGCTTCCTCCCCCTAAAGTAGACATCAGTTGGAAAAAATCCATTCCCTGAGCTTCTTGCATTGCTTTTTGATCAATTGTAACCCCAGGAACAGTTAAAAACATTCCCACCCGAATAATTACTAGCACAAAAAAAGTAAAAACGATTCGCAAAACTAAGTCCTTGTTTTTTACAAAGAAATTATTTTTGTCAAAATCGTTAACTTTTACCTTCTTAGGCTCTTTGCGCAATCTAGTTAATTTATTTTGTTTAGTTTTAACTACCTTAGCCACCTAAATTACCTCAACAGTTCCCCCGTTTTTTTCAATCATGGCTTTTGATGATTGAGAAACTTTGTTTACTTTTACCTTAACCTTTTTAGTTAAAGTTCCCTTTGCCAAAATTTTTACTAAGACTTTATCATTTTTAATGATCTTGTTTTCCACTAAAGTTTGGTGGTTAATCTCATCAAAAGTGAACTTTTCGATTTGGTCTAAGTTAATTAAAACATATTCCTTTTGATTATGGGAGTTAAAACCGATTTTTGGGATTCTTCTAAACAAAGGAGTTTGTCCCCCTTCAAATCCAGGACGAGTTCCTCCTCCACTACGTGAGTTTTGCCCCTTGTGTCCACGAGTGGCGGTTTTCCCTTTTCCAGACCCAGTTCCGCGACCAATTCTGGTTTCTTTCTTTCGACTACCAGTGGTTGCTTTTAATTCGTGTAATTTCATCGTTTATTCACTCCCTACTAGCCTTCTTGTTGTTGTTCTTTATTATCAACCTTAATTTGGTCAACTTGTGGTTCTTTACTAAAACGTAAAGCTTGCACCTGATTTCTGGTTTGGATGTTTTCTAATCCAGCAATTGTGGCACGAATCATGTTGATTGGACTATTTGATCCTAATGATTTAGCATAAATATCACCAATTCCTGCTAATTCAATCACTGCTCTTGCTGGTCCTCCAGCAATTACCCCTGTTCCTTCTTTAGCTGGTTTAATTAACACTTTCCCAGCCCCAAAGTTTCCTAACACTTCGTGAGGAATTGTTGTTCCTCGTAAAGGTACTCTAATAAGGTGTTTATGAGCTTCTTTTACCGCTTTTTTGATTGCATCAGGCACTTCGTTAGCTTTACCAGTCCCAAAACCAACTTGGCCCTTCTTGTTTCCAACCACAACAACAGCAGCAAAACGGAAGTGTCTTCCTCCTTTGGTAACTTTAGTAACCCTACGAATTGTTACTACTCGTTCTTCAAATTCTTGTTTTTGATCAACGCGAGGACGACGGTTGTTTTTGTTATCACGACGTGGCTTAGAAAAACGACGATCGTTATTTCTTGGTGCTGATGAATTTTGGTCATCAGCACTAGGTTGTTCTACTACATTAACAGTAGTTTGGTTTTTATCAATTTGTGTCATCATCATTGTCCTTTCTAGAATTTAATTCCGTTTTCACGCATCGCTTCAGCAAATGCTTTGACTTTTCCGTGATACAAATAACCACTACGGTCAAAGACCACTTCTTCGATTTTAGCGTCTTTTGCTTTTTTAGCTAACTCTCCAGCCACAGCAATTGCTGCTTGAATGTTTGCCTTGTTTTTTAAATCGGTCATTTTTAAAGTTGATGCTGAAACTAGGGTTGTTCCAGTCGTATCATCAATAATTTGGGCATAGAAGTTAGTGTTTGATTTATAAACATTTAAGCGTGGACAGTTAGGTGTACCACTGATCTTGCTACGTACCCGAAAGTGACGGCGTTTTCTTGCTTCTGGTTTTGTATATTTCATTTCCTACCTCTTACAGCCTATTTACCAGCTGCTTTCCCTTCTTTTCTAATAATGTGTTCATCAACATACTTCACTCCCTTACCTTTATAAGGTTCAGGACGACGATATGACCGAATATCAGCAGCAGTTTGACCAACCAATTGTTTATCAATCCCTTTAATTACTAAACGCGTTGGTTTTGGTGCTTCAATACTAATTCCTTCGGGAATCAAGTATTCTACTGGGTGAGAGAAACCTAAAGAAAGGTTAACTTTGTTTCCATTCACCTGAGCACGATACCCAACTCCGACGATTTCTAATTCTTTAGTATATCCTTGAAATACCCCTTCAATCATTCCGTTAATGATTGAATTAGTCGTTCCGTGTAATTGTTTGGTGTGCTTGTTTTCATTACTCCGAGTAATGTGTAATTGTTGATCAACTTGTTCAATTTTAATTAATGGTGAAAAGACTCTTGTTAAAGTTCCTTTTGGTCCTTTAATCATCACTTCATTATTTGGTTGAACACTAATTTCAACACCCGCAGGGATGGTTAATAATCTATTTCCAATACGTGACATATTTAACTCCCTTTCTATCAGACAAAAGCCAAGACTTCGCCACCAATTTTTTGGTTACGAGCGACTTTTCCCGTCATGATTCCTTGTGATGTTGAAACAATTGCGATTCCTAACCCATTTAATACTTGAGGAATTTGATTTGCTGGTGCATAAACTCTTAGGCCTGGTTTTGAGATTTTTTTCAACCCTTGAATTACCCGGATTTTTCCTTTGTATTTCAAAGTAATAGTTAAAGTTTTTTTCACATCACCAACCACTTCGAATGCTTCAATAAACCCTTCGTTTTTTAAAATCTCTGCAATTTGGATTTTCATCTTACTTGCAGGCATGATCACTTGAGGTAAGTAACGTTGGTTCGCATTCCGAATTCTGGTTAACATATCTGCGATTACATCTGTTGTCATTTCTCTATTCTCCTTTTAATCTCTCTATCATGAGGCCTTTTTTACACCAGGAATTTGGCCATCGTATGCATACTTTCTAAAGCATAGACGGCAAATACCAAACTTTTTTAACACCGCGTGAGGACGACCACAGTTTTTACAACGAGTGTAGTTTCTCACCCTAAACTTTTGGTGTTTGGCTTGTTTTACTTTTAATGATTTCTTTGCCATTTTTTCTTCTCAATTCCTTTCTGAGTATTATTTTGCAAAAGGCATTCCCATTTTGTCCAAAAGGGCCTGTCCTTCTTGGTTATTTTTCGCAGTTGTCACAATCGTAATATCCATTCCCCGAATTTTTTGCACTTTATCATAATCAATTTCAGGGAAGATAATTTGTTCTTTGATTCCTAAAGTATAGTTTCCAAACCCATCAAAGGCAGTTTTTGAAACTCCACGGAAATCACGAACACGAGGAAGAGAAACGTTAATTAAACGATCTAAGAAATCATACATCTTTCTCCCTCTTAGGGTTACTTTGACTCCAATTGGCATTCCTTCACGCAACTTAAAGACTGCTAAAGATTTTTTTGCTTTGGTAATCAAAGGTTTTTGGCCAGTAATTAGAGCAAGTTCTCCAGCTGCTTCTTCAATTCTTTTTGAATCATGCACTGCATCCCCAATTCCCATATTAATGACGATTTTACTAATTTTTGGAACTTGCATCACTGATTTATATTCAAATTCTTTAAATAATTCAGGAACGATGTTTTCCCTGTAGTTTACTTCTACGCGACTTTTATTCATCTTGACTTGTTCCTTTCCTATTTAATTGCTTGTCCAGATTTTTTGGCTACTCGTTGTTTTTTTCCATCAACTACTTGGAATCCGATGCGAGTAGTAGCATCTTTTTTCTTGGGATCAACAAAGGCAACATTTGAAATATGAATTGTTGCAGGAATTTGTTTTAACCCCCCCTGAGTATCAGTTTGATTAGGTTTTTGGTGTTTAACCACTTCCACTCCTTGGACTGACACTCTGGTTTTATCTTTTGATATTCAGGTAATTGGCCCGGTTGCTCCTTTGTGAGAACCAGCAATTACTTTGACAATATCACCTTTTAATAATTTTGCTTTTGCCATTATCTTGTTCTCCTATAAAACTTCGGGAGCAAGTGAAGAAATCTTCACAAACCCAGCTTCTTTTACCTCTCTAGCAATTGGACCAAAGATTCTAGTTCCCCGTGGGTTTTTATCTTCTTTGACCAAAACTGCTGCATTTTCACTAAATTTAATATAAGTACCATCCCCGCGACGTAGTTCTCGGGTTGTGCGTACAATTACTGCTTTCACAACTTGACCTTTTTTAATTACTGCTCCAGGAGTAGCACTAATTACTGAAGCTACAACAATATCACCAATGCTAGAAAACTTCTTTTTTGAACCACCCAGGTTCCGAATCACTCTTAATTCCTTTGCTCCGGAATTATCAGCAACTTTTAACTTACTTAATTCTTGAATCATCTCTCAATTTTTCCTTTACTAAGTACTAAAGTACAGCTTTTTCCACAATTCGCACTAAACGGAAATTTTTAGTAGCAGCAAGGGGACGAGTTTCCATAATTTCGACGCGATCACCGATATGAGCAATTTCTTGTTCATCGTGAGCTTTGTATTTCTTTGAATACTTTACGCGTTTTTTATAAATTGGGTGGTTTTTATAAGTTTCAACTAAAACAGTGATTGTCTTGTCCATTTTGTCAGACACGACTCTCCCAGTTAAAACCCGACGTTTATTTCTTTCCATCATCAGCATCTCCTTTTGCTTCTTCTTCAACAACTGTAGCTAAATTATCAGCTGCTCCATCTTCTTGGTCTTGTTGCATTTTTGTTTGTAATTCTTCAATTTTTTTCAGTTGTTGTTCACGCACTTTTTTTCCATCAAGATCAGCTGCTTCCACAGCCTTGTTATAATCAGCCTTAATGGTTTTATTAGTGTCTTGCCCTTGGTGTTTTAACTCTCCTAGCACCAGTTCAATCCGAGCAATTTCTTTTTTAATGAGTTTAATACGGTGAGTTTGTTCTAAACTACCCAATACTGCTTGAAATTTCAACGCAAATAACTCGGCACGTTTTTCTTCACCAGTTTTAATTAAATCTTCAACACTTAATTTTCTTAAATCATTAATTTGGTTTGTTTTAGGCATTAATCTCACCTCTCTTCACAAATTTACATTTGATTGGTAACTTGTGCATTGCTAAGCGAAGCGCTTCACGAGCAACTTCTTCACTCACTCCGCCCACTTCAAACATCACAGTTCCTTGTTTAACAACTGCTACTCATTCTTCAGGATTCCCTTTTCCAGATCCCATCCGTACTTCAGCAGGTTTTTTTGTTCTTGCCATTTGGGGGAAAATTCGCAATCAAACTTTCCCGTCCCGTTTCATATAACGCGTCATAGCAATCCGCGCTGCTTCAATTTGACGAGCAGTAATTCAAGCACCATCCAAGGCCATTAATCCATATTCACCAAAGTCGACTTTTTTAGCTCCTTTAGCTTTTCCTTCATAACTAACACGGTGAGGTTTACGATATTTTGTTCTTTTAGGCATTAACATAACTATCTCTTCCCTCCTTGGTTTTCCCCTTCAGGGGTCGTTTTACGAGCATTATTGCGGTAGTTGGGATTGTTTCCTTCGCGACGAGGACGACGTGAGTCCCGACGGTCGTTACGAGGATTTTTCCCTAATTCTGGAGTTTCGCTACGGGTGAATTTTCCAATGATTTCTCCATGATTAATTCACACCTTTACTCCGATTTGACCATAAGTAGTTTTTGCTTCGTATAAAGCATAATCAATGTTTGCTCTTAAAGTAGAAAGTGGTACTGAACCTTCTAAATATCCTTCAGTCCGCGCCATTTCAACGCCTCCCAATCGACCAGAAACAGAGGTTTTAATTCCCTTTACACCCGCCTTTAAAGCACGGCGAATGGCTAATTTTTGCACCGTTCTAAATGATGCCCGGTTGGTAATTTGTTCACCAATTCAGCGAGCAACTAGAGTGGCATCAGCATCAGGATTACGAACTTCAACTACCTTAACACTAACCTTTAAGTTTTTATCCTTAGCGGTTTTTTTCACAGTCAAAGCAATCTTTTCAATGTTTTTCCCTTCTGCTCCCAACACGATTGCTGGACGAGCAGTACGAATAATTAAAGTAATTTCTTTTTTAGTACGTTCAATATCGATTTTTGATACCGCAGCATCCTTTAATAAAACTAAAAGGTTGCGACGAATCTTAATATCTTGGTTTAATCACTTTACATACTCTTCTTTTTCCGCATATCAACGGTTTTCTCAATCCCTTACAATTCCTAAACGTAAGGCATTTGGTGATACTTTTTGTCCCATTATTCTCTCTCCTTCCTATCTTTGATCACTCACAACAATTGTGATGTGAGAAGTTCTTTTTAAAATTTCATAAGCGCGACCATGAGCACGAGGACGGAAACGTTTTAAAGTCGGCCCTTCGTTTACATAGGTTTGAGCGATAAATAATTTATCAGCTTCCATCCCGTTGTTGTTAACTGCATTAGCAATTGCTGAGTTTAACAATTTTAATACGGGTTCTGCTGAACGTTTATCCAAGTTTTGCAAAGTAGCGATTGCTACAGCAACTGGTTTATTTCTGATGGCATCGACCACAAGGCGAACTTTTCTTGGGGAAATGCGAATCATACTTAATTGTGCTTTTGCTTCCATTTTGATTCCTTATCTCCTATTTCTTAACCTTGTTATCCCCATGACCACCAAACTTACGGGTAGGGGCAAATTCACCTAACTTGTGACCAACCATATCTTCAGTAATATAAACTGGGATAAATACTTTTCCGTTATAAACACCAAAAGTATGTCCGATGAATTCTGGGAAAATAGTTGATCTACGTGATCAAGTTTTAATAACTTCTTTTTTTTCTCCTAAAGCAGCGACTTTTTTTAACAAATAGTCATCCACAAAAGGACCTTTTTTCAATGATCTTGACATATATCCTGCTATTTCCTTTCTTACTTACTACGACGTCTTACAATCAATTTTTGTGAAGACTTCTTCTTATTGCGAGTTTGCACTCCCAGAGCTGGTTTACCTCAAGGAGTCACAGGACCTTTACGCCCAATTGGCGCACGTCCCTCTCCCCCTCCATGAGGGTGATCGTTGGGGTTCATAACTGATCCTCTGACGGTTGGACGAATTCCTTTTCAACGGTTTCTTCCAGCCTTTCCTCAATTAATTAAGTTATGTTCTTCATTACCAACCACTCCGATTGTAGCTAAACATTCACTTAACACTTTTCGAACTTCTCCAGAACTCAAACGTAAAATGGTATATTTAGTAGTTTCGTCACGACCAACAATTTGTACTGAGGCACCAGCTGATCTAGCCATTTGTCCACCCTTACCTGGCTTTAATTCCACGTTGTGAACTAAAGTACCATCGGGAATATTTTTTAAAGGTAGGGCATTTCCCACCTTAATATCAGCATCAAGAGCACTAACAATACTCATCCCTACGCTTAATCCTTTTGGAGTTAAGATGTAACGTTTTTCACCATCCACATAATTAATTAAAGAGATAAACGCGTTTCGGTTGGGATCGTACTCAACTGTTGCTACTTTTCCGATTACATCAAACTTGTTTCGTTTAAAGTCGATGATTCGGTATTTACGTTTATGTCCTCCACCTTTATGACGAGTGGTAATGTGACCTTGGTTATTGTGTCCTGACTTTTTATTTAATGATGTTACTAATGACTTTTCTGGTTTATCAGTAGTTAAAACCTTTTTATAGTCAATAGTTGTCATATTTCTCCGACCGTTGGTCGTTGATTTATACTTTTTAATTGCCATTTTCTTCCCTTTCATTTCTTGCTTAATAAGCAACGCTTACATTAATCTACCTAAGGGTTAGGTCTTTCTATAAGTCGTTTAAGATTGCTAATTGTTCCCCTGGCTTTAAGGTAATAATTGCTTTTTTATAATTACTGGTGGTTCCATCAAAACGTCCTAAACGTTTGTGTTTTCCATCATAATTCATGGTTCTGACACTTTGCACTTTAACTTCAAAAATTTCTTCAAAAGTTTTTTTGATTTGCGTTTTGTTAGTTCTTTTATCAACTACAAAAGTATAAGTACCATTAGCGTGACCTAGATAACTTTTTTCAGTTAATAAAGGTTTTTTAATTACTTCAGTTACGTGCATTAGGCATAAACCTCCTCTAATGCTTGAATTGCTTCTTCAGTTACCAATAATTTGGTTGCATTAACTAAATCTAAAACATTAATTTGGTTCTTGCTAATCACATTAACCTTTTGAATGTTTGCTCCTGATTTAACAACCAATTGATCACTTTCTTTAGTTACAATTAAGACTTTTTGATTATCAATTTTTAGGTTAGTCAACACTTCACTCATTTGCTTAGTTGAAGGTTCACTAAAGATGAATTTATCCACAATGATTAAGTTTTCACTTTGCGCTTTATCAGCTAGTGCTGACTTCATTGCCAATACTTTCACTTTTTTATTAACAGTTAGTTTATAATTCTTTTCTCCAGTCGGTCCAAAAGCAACTCCTCCACCTCTTCATTGTGGTGCACGAATTGATCCTTGGCGGGCACGACCAGTTCCTTTTTGTTTTCAAGGCTTTCTTCCTCCACCTGAAACTTCAGCACGAGTTTTAACCTTGCTAGTCCCTTGGCGCGCAGCAGCTTGTTGAGCTAGGATTACATCAAACATCGCTTGAGTGTGAGGAGTAATTGCTCAAATATTATCGTTTAGTTCAAGGTCTTTAAGTTTAGTACCTTTAACATCAATAACTTGTGATTTCATTTAAACTTTCCCTCTCTTAAGCTTCTGTGTCAGCAGCTGGTTCAACACTTGGTTGCACCAAAGGTGCTGGTTCTGCTTTTCTAACTAAAATGCTTGCTGCTTGATTACTTGCTTTGTGCTTCACGTTTTGACGAATTTGCACAAAACTATTTCTTGGTCCTGGTACAGACCCCTTGATATAAACTAAGTGGTTGGCTTGGTCAATTTGTACCACTTCCAAGTTTTGGATGGTTACTTTTTCTGCTCCCATATGCCCTGGCATTTTCTTTGATTTGAAAATCCGGTTAATAATCGCTCCCATTGAACCAACCCCGCGGTGGTATCCTGATCCGTGTGCCATTGGTCCAGTGTGATAATTATGTCTTTTAATTGAACCAGCGAACCCTTTCCCTTTTGAAATTCCTGTCACATCGACAAATTCACCATTGGTGAAAAGATCTGCAGCATTAACTTCTGCTCCTTGCTCAAATCCTTCCATCCCTCTGATTTCTTTTACGTAGCGCTTAGGATTGGAACTAGCCTTTTTAAAATGACCAGTTGCAGGTTTATTTACTAAGTTTTCACGTTTGTCTTGTACACCTAGTTGTAACGCTTGATATCCGTCTTTTTCAACGCTTTTAACTTGTAAAACTTTGTTTGGTTGCACATCAATTACAGTTACAGGAATTAAACTCCCTTGTTCTGTAAAGATTTGAGTCATGCCAACCTTACGTCCTAAGATTCCTTTCATTCTTATTTCCTCCCGATTGATAATCACATGTATTTTGTTAATTTATTTCTTTATCTTAAAGCTTAATTTCAATATCAACACCACTTGGTAGTTGTACTCTTGCAAGCACATCCATCGTAGTTGCTGATGGGTTTGAAATTTCTAAGATTCTTTTGTGTGTTCTCATTTCGAACTGTTCACGTGAATCTTTGTACTTATGAACAGCTCTTAAAACAGTAATGATTTGCTTTTCAGTTGGTAAAGGAATTGGGCCTTTAACTTGAGCACCAGTTCCTTGTGCTGCTTCAATAATTTTTGAGCAACTTTGATCAACTGTTCCGTGATCATAACCTTTTAATTTGATTCTGATTTTTTGTTCAGCCATCTCTAAAATCTCCTATTTAACGACAACTCGTTCCAGCGTGTTGTCTTTTACGCACACAAAATACACATGCAAGTTAGATTATAGCCGTATTTTGAAGCAATTAAAAGTAAATTTTTAAGAAATTTTCTAAAAGTTAAATTAGTTAAAAAACCGCATAAATAAACGATTATTTTAAATATATACTGTCCTATTTTGATACATTATATTTAACCTTTAGTTCGTTAATTTTCACTTGTTCATCAAAGGTTAAATTTCCAAACCGATGCAGATTATTTGTTAAATCATTCAACGCTTTTAAATCAGTTACCTTAGTAAATAAGAAAGGTTTAATTTCTTTTAAAGAATAAAGCAAATCATCATAATTCAAATTTAGAGACTCAAAGATTTTCTGACATAAACTCTTTCACGCAAAATAAGTCAAATTCCTAGTAGTTTCCATGAACTCAACCAAGTACTTAACATCTTGAGTTAAGTTATAGTAATGAAAGAATTCTGTTTGTCTTGCTTCTAATATTGGAGCAAATTTTGATTCAAGTGCACGAATAACGCGATTACGAATTAAAAAGATTAAAGGTTCCTCATAATTAATAGCAAGCTTTAAATGGTGGTGATTTTGCACTTCAACATAGCCCTGACAATAAACTTGCTGCTTGATTAAATCAACTAGATGAAAAGTTCCTAACCAAGAATCATCAAATAGTTTTTCATCAATTTCATAAATTAATTGCTGATGATTACTAAAACTAATTTTATTTTCCTTACCCAGTTTAATTAAATAGTTCCATCGATAATTAGGATCACTGATATCAAAATTAGCATTCACTAAAAAACCGTTAATATCGATTAAGGGTTGATGAGTTAATTCTAAATAATTCTTTGTTAATTGATCATCATTCAACTTTAAAAAGGTTTGGTTATTCTTTTGATAACTAACAAGGATTTTAGGAAGCATTGTTAGGGCAAATGATTCTTGGTTCAGAATTTGATTAGTGAACTTATTAAAAGCTAAATAAACCACTCTAGTGGGATTAAAGTCTAAATAAAGGTCAAAACGCAAAGCAAAATATCTACTAGTAGAATTAACTCCCTGATACATAGTTTTGATAATTGAATCTACTTCGTATTTTAAAGCGCGGTTTCAATTTGCATTTTTAAAACTAGCTTTTCAAATTGATTGGGGGATAAATTCAAATTTTTGATCACCAATTAAATATGAAGATTGATCTTGATTAACTTTAGTAATTTCAACAAGAACAGTTCTGGTTTGTAAAAATAACATGCTTTAATTCCCTTCTTTTGTTAATCATACAAAAAAGTAATAATTTTTAAAAATTTGTTTTTTCTTTTATTTATCTCACTGTGTGATATTCTTAAATTAATACAATTAATCAGATAAAAGATCTGTTAAATATAGAGAGGTAAAAGAATGAAAAAAACCAAAAAGGCTAAACCTGCTAAAACAAAGAAACCTGCTAAAAAAGTTAAAGCTAAGAAAACTGCCAAAAAGGTCGCTAAACCAAAAAAACCAACAAAGAGTAAAACTAAAAAAACCAAAGTTAAAGCAAGTAAAGCTGATAAAAAGAGTAAAAAGGCAAAGAGTAAAAAAAGTAAGAATGCTAAAGGTGCTACTGCCATTAGTGCTTCAACCAAAGCTCAAGTTAACTTAGTTGAGCACCCAGTTTTAAAAATTAAACCAATTACTAATCTTTCTAGCGAAGAGCAACACCAAGTCTTAGAAAACTTAAGAGCATTGGCAAAGTCACAAACTACTTTTGCTGATAAATACTATGTGCTTGATAGTGGATTAGTGGTGATGATTGCTACTAGCAAAAAAGATATTCGTGGTATTAAAAAATATTTACGAAGATAATTTTCATAGATTTATTAATCTTTTCAAGAGTGCTAAGCGCTCTTTTTTATTTACAATTTGATTTAAATAAGTATGATTATAATCCTCAAGATGTAGCTGATATTATTCAGGGAGTTTATCCTGAAAACCAAAGTCTTTAGACCTTTAACATAAATTTTTCTTAACCATTCTTTCGCCTCATCTTGAACAACATAACGATTTTTCTTTTTTTCATTAGCAATAAACTCACCCTCAAAATCCTAGTAAAAACCTTTAAGATTGTAGCAATCTTCTTATATCAGTTCGATAAGTGAATCCGTTGTTATTAACACAAAAAAAGAAGTCCCAAAAACTTATTGCAGTTATGACTTCTTTTCTCTTTTTTAGTTTTATTACTCATTATTTAAAATGAATCTTATTGCTACTTAAATAAGGAAAAGGTAAATCCTCATAAGCATCAATGTATGGTTGTGACTCTTTAGTCATTTTCACTAACAAATAAGAAGGTTGATCTTTATATTGCTTAATATCTTTCTTGATAAAAGCAATTACATCCTCGTCTTCTAACTTGTCAATCTTAGTAAAATTCTTCCCGTATTTTTCAGTATAACGAAATAATCTTGGTGAAACCGAACCAAAAGCTCACGTGTCAAAATCACCCTTGAAAAGGACTGCTCCAGTTTGATTAAAATAATCTTGATCAAGTAAATACAAAACCCGGTGTAAAGTTACTAATTCTGTAATTTTATACCTTTCATAAAGATGCTTTGCAACAACTAAAATATCTGGTTTACTAACTTTTTTTATTTCCATAAATTATTCTCCTCACTTTTCTTAATATTTATTCTTCGACAAAAAATTTAGAAATAAATTATTTAAGAGTTGAAAAAGTTACTTTTTCAACTCCCTTAAGAATACGAGGAAAATGGGAATTATTTTTCACTTTTCTCAGTATTTAAGAAATCTAACCCATAGTAACTCAAACCAACTTCAGTAATAAAGTTATATGGTTTATTGAAATGGGGTAAAAAGAAAATATCAATTAATGGCAATTCATCAATCAAGGTTTGTTTTTGAATCAAACCAGCAAATAAGTAAATTACTTCACTATGATTTGCTTTACTAATTACTTGTGCTCCAATAATCCGGTGTGATGCTTTTTCATAGACAACTTTTAAAGTCACAAGGTTGTAAGTTTTCATTCATTCGGGACGGTCAGCATCAGTATACGTGATTTGTTCATAATCAATGCTACATTTCTTCGCCATCACTTCAGTAACTCCACAAGAAGCTAGTTTTCACCCAAAGACATCAATTGCGTTTGCTCCAGTAAATCCTGGTGATTTCATCTTGTTGTTTTGAATTATATTAACTGCAGCAAGAATTCCTGTTCTCACCGCAGTAGTTGCTAATTGGATTGGCATTGCTTGGTTATAAGCAACATTATATACTTGTGAACAATCCCCAATTCCATAAATATCAGGATTGCTAGTTTGTTGATATTCATTGGTTTTAATCGTTCCTCTTGGATCTAACTCAACAACTCCCTTTAATAAGTCAGTTTGAGGTTTAACTCCCACACACACAATTGCATAATCAGCAGCAAAAGTGCCCTTATCAGTTTTGATTTGTTTTAACACACCACTTTCTTCAGCAACAAACTCTTGAACAAATTGACCCAATTGTAAGTCAACTCCTTGTTCTTTCATGGCATTTTCCACTTTTGATGAAAAGAGCTCATCATAATAATTTGGCATAATTCGGTCAGCAGCATCAATTAAAGTAACTTCTTTACCTGCAGAAACAAACGCATCAACTAGTTCTACACCAATATAACCAGCACCAACCACAGCGACTTTTTTAATGCTTGCATCGTTATTAACAGCAGCAATCTTTTCTCCTTGTTCATAGTTTTTAACCACGGTTACATTAGGATTATCTAATCCCTTGAAAGGAGGAGTTGCTGGTCAAGTACCAGTCGCTACAATTAACTTGTCATAATGGTCAACTACTTCTTGACCGCTTTTCATATCTTTAAAAGTAACTGTTTTCTTATCAGCATCAATTCCAGTTCAATCATGTTTAGTGTGAACTTCAATTCCTTCTTTAGCTAATAACTCTGGACTAGCATAAAACAAGTCTTGAGGACTAGTGATTGAACCCTTAACTCATAAGGCGATTCCACAACCTAATAAAGAAATTTTGTCTGACTTGTCATAAGTAATCACTTCCATTTTTGGATCTAATTTTTTTAAAGTTCTAACTGCAGTTGTTCCTGCATGATTAGTACCAATAACAATTGTTCTCATAATTTTATCTTTCTCTCTTCTACAAAATTAAAAACAAGTATCAAGGCGATACTTTGCTTTAATTATAATGCTGCTTAAATCAGAAATTATAGAAATAATAGTAGTTTTTAAAGGAATATAAGATTTTTTTAAACAAAATGAGGTTATGAGGGTAATAATTGTGAATCTTTTAACTAACTCCAGAAAAGAGCAATAACTATCGACCAGTTAAATTACTATTACTTTTAATTTCAGATAAAATAAGAAAGACCAATTTAGGAGAATAGAATGACAGATTATAATAATCAAGATAATGATGAATTATTAAAAGAAGAATTAGAAGAGTTAATTGATGATGAAATCATCTTAAGTAACTTAGAGGCAAACCTTTTAAAAGAGGTAAAAGATGCAACCAAAGATACCAATCATAAAAAGGAAGGTAATAAGAAAGAGTTTGATAATCATCATTCTTTTGAAAAGAAAACTTACACTAAACGTAATCCTCGCAGTGAAAAAGATAGTTTTCGCAATAATCCTAGTCAGTATAACCGCGACCGCGGTAGTGAAGAACTAGGAGACGAAAAGAACGACAAGGGTGAATATAACCATAATCGAGGTGGGTCTCGCACTTATGGTAATAACCGAAGAACAAGTAATCAAAACAATGGGGAAAGAAGAAGTTATCACCGTGATGGGGAACAAAGACCGAACCATTGAGGAAATGATAACCGCCCCAATCGTGATGGGTTTAACCGTAATCGTGATCAACAAGGTTCTGGTTTTAACCGTAGTAACGGAGAAGGCAGAAGTTATTCTCGTGATAACACTCGCTTTAACAATAAAGATGGGGAAAGAAGAAGTTATGATCGTCGTCCAAACAACGGTTTTAGCAACGATCGCAATAACAACACTCAACGCCCAAACTACAACAAAGATAAAAACGGTTTTATCCGTACCAATAGTGGATATAACCAAAATCGTGGTGAACGCTCATCATATAATAAAGGTAATGGCGAACAAGGACAAAGTCGTTGAAACAACAATCGTCCCAGTCGTGATGGGTTTAACCGTAATCGTGATCAACAAGGTTCTGGTTTTAACCATAATAACGGAGAAAGAAGAAGTTATCGTGATAACAACTCTTCTAGTTATAACAACCGTCCTTACAATAATCGTTTCAATAACAATAAACCAAACAATTACACTAACACCTATGTTAAAGATAAGGATAGCGAAACTGAAGCTGAATAGTTTATTAAAAACCACGTTAAAACTAACGTGGTTTTTCTTAACTTAACAATAATCTTCTTAAACAAAAATTCCCTAGAATTCAATCTATCAAGACACTAATTAAGAAGGTTCAAATTTCTCCCAAAATGATTGCTTATTTTTAAGAAATAGTTCAGACTGTCTATAAGGAGGAATGAAAATATGGGACCAGATAACCAAAACTCTAACCAAAATAACAGCAATGGTCAATCTAATAACAATACTAACCAATCTCAAAACAATTCAGATTCAAACAACAATCAAACAAATCCGAATAGTAATGAGACCAACTAAGTAGTTGTCAAATTAGTTAATTAATTACCTTTTTATTCTCTACTCAGATGAATAACATTGTTATTGATAAAAACCCAATCAACTATTGATTGGGTTTTTATCTTGTCTAAAATTGGTTACCACTAGTAGAATTATATCCTTGATTGAAAGAATCATAATAATCAATCCAATACTTCTCTTCATTATTTAATGAACCTTTATTATTTTCGATATAACGATAGTAAAACTTATCATCATTGATTCAATCACGCATAAAGATTTGGTTATTGACATCACCATTTTTAAAATGATTAGCAAAAATTCTGGTACCGATATTAACTGATTGACCAACATAATACTTATCTTTGCTCTTATTTCAAATAACATAAACTCCCCGCACTTTAGTCAATTCACCATTGTAAACTAACAATGAAGAACGAAGGTCCTTTCATTCAATTCCTTTTTCAATAATTTCTTCGACCTTCGTTAACTCAGCAATTAATTGCTCAATTAGAAGTTAATCCTAATAAAGAAGAACCAGATCAAGTAGAAAACAAAAGTGATGTCAGTTCAGAGTGATAATTTTGAAGTTTATTAGCTTCAATTTGACTTTGAAAAATTGGGTTCAGTGAGGGTGAATTTTTTAACAAAAGTCGTACTAAACCAATGAAGAAAAAAATTCATGAAAAGATCAAACTTTCTCGATCGATAACCAAAGGGTATACTTGTTGAAATTTTGCTTGATCTAAATCTTTTTCTGCATATTCATAATTCTTAGCCAACTGAAGTTGTTGTGCTTCAACATCAAGCAGAACAATTTCATTTTTCAATCAATCAGGAATTGGTTGATGAATAGTTAAACAAATTTCTGCTTTCATTTCTGGAGTAGTACATTCCAAATATGGCAAGTCTTTCATCATAAAGATTGTTGGCTTAATTACTCGGTTAAAACGTTTAACAATTTTTGCTTTTTCACTAGTAGTATAGATTGGAATTTTAACATAATTACGTTGAACATATCACTCGACAACTCTGGTGGTAAAAGTAGTTTGGATAACATATTCTAAGCGATTATTTTGATAATTAATGCTTCTAAATTGATAAATTTGCTGATCTTCCATTATTTTTTCCTTCATCATAATTGTTTTGGTTTATTACTATTATTATTTTAAATAATATAAAAATGAATGGGAAACTAAATTTAGGGTTAGCAATGTTTTCCTAGACAAAAGAAACAAGAATTGTATTGTTCATCATAATTTTTTTCAGGATCACGATAAACAACATGATGTAAATCTAAAAATAAAGGTCGAATTTCAAAATAATCATTAGTTTCAAAACAAGTAAAAAATAACCTTGCTCCTCCAGCATTAATACTGGTTTGATAAACCGAACCAAAAGAGATATTTTGTGAATATCAATCATCACTATGTTTTTTTCCACGTTTTAAAATCGAGATAATTTTTTTCAAATGTTCTTGATTATTAACTGAATGGCGATGGTCATTACCCTGGCTTGGTAATAGATAATTATTTTTAAACTGCTGAGAATTAGTCATTTGAATTAATTCCTCAAGAAGATGTTTAAAATAATTCACGCATTTTTGTTCTGAACATTTATATGTGAAACCTCATTTATCTAACTCAAAGCAATTAAACAAAAACTCGTCAAAATTAAGTAAAACTTTCTTAACAAGTTTGGGTGTTGCTCCAACTTTCTTCTTGCTCTGATGCTCTTTTCCCATAACAAGGATTACCTAGAATTTAATTTTTTTTCGAGAAGGTTCGTAAGTTGAGAGCCCTTTTCTTGCTTCAACTCAAGGTTGGGATTGATGTGATAAAGTCACCAAATCAAAAGAAAGATAATTCAGATATTTTTTAACATCTCTTTTGATAAATTTCTTGTCTTCTTCGCTTAACTTGTAATCACTTTCAAACACTAAATCATTGTTTTTCATTAATGCAAAAATTCGACGATTAACTGGTCCATAAACTCAAGCTTCAAACTGATCTTCAAAAAGAAGGTGACCAGTTTCTTGCTTATAATCTCAGTCTAGAAAATACAGAACCTTTTGTACTTTAATATAATCATCAATTTGGTCAGGATAATTAGTAACTAAATAATTGGCAATAGCTACTATTTTATCTTTTTCAAGATTTGTTTTCATGACGAACACCTCACCTTATTTTTATTGTATCTAAGGATTAATTAAAATGGATAAAACTCAAGCAAATTAAGAAAATTACAAATTCTCCCTAAACAATTGTTTAATTCCACTAAGAGTTCATACTGGTAAAGAGGAGGGAAATTTATGAGTAACAATAACCAAAAAGCTAATCAAAAGAATAGTAATAATACTAATCAGTCACATAACAACAAGGATTACAACGATACGAATAACAACCGTGCTAATCAAAAGAATCCAAATCACAAATAAGATTAAATAGTAAAAAACAAAAAGGACCTCTTCGAGGTCCTTTTTTAATTAAATAAAACTATTCTTTAATATTTCTAAACGATCATCCAGTAAACGTTTCAATTACGATCAATTAGGGTTGTGGTCCCATCAGGATGGTCAAGAGCAATAACACCATAGAATCTTGGAAGGTGTAGACTAAATCCTTTAGTGTTCAATTCTTCTAGAGAAGGTTGTGTTGTCCCTTCAGGGAAGTTTCAAGACCATTGATGTAGTCTAATCTCCTTAATGTTTTGATCATATTCATAGTATTGTTTCATTTCACCATTCAATATTTCTCTTGCTACAGCAGCCAAATCACCAAGTGTTTTGATTCTCCCAACATTAACATTAAATTTAAGTAAATCATTATCTGAAAGATAACTAAAAATATCAGTAAAATTGTTTTCGCTTAGAATATATTTAATTCTCAATTCGATATCACCAGTTCATTTGTTGGTTGATATTTTCTTTGCAGCAACCTTTAAATGACCATTTTGAAGGTATTCTGGTGCGTGAAAATCAGTTAATTCAACTTGATTAAGGGTTAAACCATCATCAAGAATACTTTGGTTTTTATCTAAGAAAGCCTGAAAAACTTCTTCTGGAGTTGCTGATAGATCCACTGCTACAGTTGCTTCAAGATTTAAATCAGCTAAATCAGTAGTCATGATAATTTTAATAGTAATTGTTCCTGTATATTCACGATCTTCTTTAGTTTTGATTATTAAAGAACCATTATCCTTACTATTAGGAGCAGTAAATTCACCAACTTCAACATAGTCGTTTAAGTTAGGTCAGCTGTTATTAGCTTCTAAGAAAGCTTCGAAGGCTTGATCAACAGTCATGTTCTCAGTACCTTGAATGGTTGTGTTTGTTACAAAATGAATAATATCAGTTTTGATTAGTTCTGGAATCATGATGGTTAAAGTTCCAATATATTTACCATCAACTTTAGTTGCAATTGTTAATGATCCAGTTTGATTGTAATCTGGAGTATTAAAACTAATAATTTCAAGATCATCTTTTAAATCACCAATATTTGAATTTGATTTAATAAATAAGTCAAAAGCAGTTTGTTGATTGGTTACTGGAAGTGATAATAAAGTCTTTAAATGCAAGTCATTTAAACTTGTTTGACCAATTGCATTAATCGTAATTTCAATTGATCCAGTGTATGCTGTATTTGCTTTAGCCTTAATGGTTAAAGAACCATTACTTGTGTAAGTGGCAGCAGTAAAACTATCAACTTCAACATAGTCGTTTAAGTTAGTTCAGCTGTTATTAGCTTCCAAGAAAGCCTGAAAAGCTTGATCAACAGTCATGTTTTCAGTACCTTGAATAGTTTGATTGTTAATCAAACGAGTAATATCAGTTTTATTTAGTTCTGGAATCGTGATAGTTAAGGTTCCACTATACTTCATGTTTGGTTTTGCTTGGATTGTTAATGATCCAGTTTTATTAATTAATGGTGCATTAAAATCAATGATTTCAACATTCGTTTCTAAATCACTAACTTCTGGATTTAACTTAATAAATACGTCAAACGCCGCTTGTTGATTAGTTACTGGCATTGATAATATAGTTTTTAGATGTAAATCGTTCAAATTAGTTTTAATGATCTCAGAACGACCATTAGTTCCACACGATATCACACTTGTGGTTGCTGCAATTATCCCAATTGGTGCAAGCGCAAAAACTCCTGCCCGTAATTTTCAATTTTTAGGTTTTTTCTGTTTATTTTTCATAGTTAATTTATCAATTTTATTCTTTCTTTCTTTATTTCTTAAAAACGTTTTTTTAAGTCATTATGACAATAGGAATATCTATATTTTTCGCAATAAAAAGCAATCAATAATTCGTTAACAATCTCAATTTGTCCCTATAATTTTACCAATCATTATTAGGTTTTTAGCAATCTGAAAGCAAGAAAAAAACAAGTTTTTATGATCTTCATAATTTCTCGTTATAACATGAAATATATTAATAAATTTTCGAGGAACAAGCTTGAATTTGGGGAACCACAAGGTCCTCAGACTTATAAGTTACCAACAACAATGTTATTCACCCTAAGATTAGACATTTTAAAAAGGACCCTAAGGTCCTTTTTAAAATGAATAAACTATTCTTTAAGGTATTTTATTATACTATCGTCCAATAAACATTTCAGTGCTTATCAATCTTGGTTAAATGACCATCGCGATGATCGATGGCAAAAACCCCACGAAATCTTGGAAGATGTACTGTATATCCTTTAGTATTTAAGTCTTCTATAGAAGGTCTTTCTACCCCTTTAGGGAAGTTTCAAGCTCATTTTTTCACTCTAATTTCCGTAATGTTGCTTTCATATTCATAATATTGTTTCATCTTATTATTTAATGTTTCTTTGAATACTTCAACTAAATTACCAAGTGAGGTGATTGTCCCAGCAGGAATCTCGAATTTAAGTAAATCATTATCAGAAAGGTAACCAAGAAAATCAGGAAAGTTTTTTTCATGTAGAATGTACTTGACTGCCAATTGAATCGTACCAGTTCATTTATTAGTTGGTACTTTTTTAGCATTAATCATTAAAGAACCATTTTTAAGGTATTCTGATGCTTGGAAGTCAGATAACTCTACATGATCAAGAGTTAAAGTATTATCAAGAATACTTTGGTTTTTATCTAAAAAGGCCTGAAAAACTTCTTCTGGAGTTGCTGATAAATCCACTGCTACAGTTGCTTCAAGATTTAAATCAGCTAAATCAGTTTTAATTACTTCAGAACGGTTATTGGTTCCACACGATACTAAACTTACAGTTGTGGCAATAATTGACCCAGCTGATATAAGAGCAAAAATTCCCGCCCATAACTTTCAATTTTTAGACCTTCGGGGTTGTTGTTTTTTACTTTTCATTTTTATATTCCCATCTTTTCAATGTTTTAAAACATTGTGATAGTAAGACGTAGTGTATTTACCATTTTGGACTACAAAAAAGCAGTTAATCACAATTAATAACTCTTTAACCGTCTCACTTTGACCTTATAATTATATCAGTCGTTTTTACATTCCTTATCAATCTAAAAGTGATAAAAAAACGTAATTTTAGGTCCTTTTTAGACTTAATTCTTTTAAATTACTAATGATTATTAACACTTTATCACCACAAGTTTTTCTATATGAAAAATTCTATCTCTGTTATTCTGAACGTACAATTCAATAAAAAGTAGCTGAATAAAGAAGGTGTTGGTTGATAAATTGTAAGGACTATTTAAATATCAACTTCTTAAACCGGTTGTACATCATTTTAAGAAAGTTTGTAAACCCAAAATTCGATTTCGTTGAATTTAAAAACGTCGTCTGTGCCAAAAGATAAGAAAATTCCTCACTCCTTTGCTCCAGGTTCGGGTTGGATTTTTGACATTGCTTCTTTTATAGAATCAGTTTTTTTTAAATTTTCGACTTCATGGCAATCAACCAAGCCGATGAAAAAGTTTTTTTTGAACAAAGAATGAAATACAGATCACTCTGCAACACTTAATTCTTTTTTTAAATCAAGAAAATATGATTCAATTTTAGATCATAAAAATTCAGAACTTTCTAAATAAATCATTTGAAAATCCGAATTTATATCCAAAACCTCTGATAAATTACCGATTTTTGTTGAATAATTATTAATTTTTTCATTAAATTTTTCTACGTTAAATCCTATTTTTATAGAATTATCATCATTTTTTATCGTTGAAGAACAAGCGATTACACTTGCTCCTGAAGTGGCAACCAAACCAGTTGCTCCCAAAATTCCTAACAGCTTTTTCATTTTAAAAATCTCTCTATAAAATTTATATTGCTCGCTCTAGCTTCTAGAATACGATTATATGTTTGGTGATTAAATATTTGGACGTATAACAAAGGTGTTGGTTGGTACCGTTTAGACTAGCACTGCTGTTTTGCCAAGCAATTGCTTTATCATGAACATTCAATTTTCTGAAAACTTCCATCATTCTTTCACTCTTTCTACTTACGAATAAGAAATACCTATCCATTTACCAGTGTAGTATTCTTTATCTGGGATTCAATGATTTTAGATCAGGAGAGATTAGCAAAAATTTTTCTCAAACTAGGATTTTATTTCTCGAAAAAAATGGAAAAAATATGAAATAGATTTCAATAATACGAAACTATTTAGCGGATTTTACAGGAGTTAAATAAATATTAGACAAGAGGTTTTTTATCACCTCAGAAATATTATCAAGTTCTTCTGGAGAAGCTATTTTTATATTATGGGTTTCATCGTTGCCTAATTGTCTTATCCTGTCTATTCTATTTTTCCAATTTCTACCAATTAAATCGGATTCTTTTAAAACACTAACATACTCCAGAAAATTAACCCCTTCTTTTGCAAGTTTTTGATCAACTGCTATATGCATTAGAATTTTTCTCGCTAGTAAAGTCGCAGCAGAACGTAAAGATAATTTCTTTGCACTATAAAACTCTTTAATCAACTCTTTTAAAATTTCATCTTTAATATTAGTAATTTCTTTGATTTCTGAATATTCGCTTGATTTGGGAACTATTGATTTAGGAATCATAGAATTAGCTACATTTAAATTAATTAATAAACATTTGTTGCATTTTCAAGAAATAAAATCCTTTGAAAAAAATTTTTCGTCAGTATCATTAAAAGATTGATTACAAGCAAAATAAATGTAATCTGTTCCCGATTGTAAATCAGTCAAAGTAGCACAATTATGACAAAAATAACTCATTTGTTGTATAGCCATGCGTTCTCTATTAAAATTTTTTCATATATTATTTCCCATTTTTAAATCCTCTATTTATCGTATAAATCTACAAATTCTTTAATTGTTATTGAAAGAAGATCGGCCAAATTCAATAAGTAGCGAATGCTGCTAATTCGTTCTTCATTATTAGAAGATAACATCGGCACAATCTCACGTTCATAAATTGTAAATACATCATCAGTAGGATCAAAGACAAATCTTATTGTTTTTAAATTTGGTGAATTTTTTTCAGTTTCAATAATAAATTTGAAAACATCCATTAGGATATCACTATGAATATCATTATCGAAAAGTAATAATATTTTATTTACTAATTCTGGTAAAGTTAAACTTTCTCTATTAAAAACATTGTTACCATTATTAGCTTTTTCTAATTGAACACAAACTAAAAACTTCATTTGCTTTGAATCGACAATTTGATCATAAGAGACATGATATTGTCTATCTTTTTTTGTTGTACTTTTAACTTCAATACTATAATCATCAAAATAAAAATCATTCTTAGCAAAACTATCCTCATGAAAGTTCGGTGTTATATCAAGATCTAGTTTTTTTAATTTATAAATTAGAAGAAATTCGGCAAATAAACCTTGAATCATCCGAGGTGAAAATAAATCCCTAATCTTGAAAAATTTATTAGCAGCAATTACTGCATCATACAAAGTTTTGTTTTCATTACATAATTCAACAATAAAATTCTTAATAGCTTCAGCTAAATCAGAATTTGTAAATTGCGTATCAATTTTTAATATTTCACCTTCGTAATGACAATTATCATAAACAATAACACCATCATTTATATATTCATAAAAAGAATTTTTCAATGCTTTTGCCTTATTATTCGCAGAATCTTTATTTATCAAATAAAAACCCTTATTTTCACCTTTTTCTATCTCAAAAAAATTAATCATTTTTATCTTCTCCCTTTTTATTTGTTAATTTAAATAAGTTTTTATTCTTTTTTTGAAAAAATTCCAAATCTTTCTTAATATGTAAAATTTCTTCTTTATTAAGAACACTCAAGTTTTCATAATCTAATTGATTATGTTTCAAGATTTCTAAAACTTCATCATAAGCAACAAAAGTTTCTCTTGCCATAGAAGGCATAAATATTTTCATTGTTTGATAATTTTCTTTTCTATAACCAAATCACCTCGCTCTTTGCAACAAAGTATCCATAGCTATTGGACCTTTGGGAACATTTAATAAGACTTCAATTGCTAGATTTTCAAAGGTAATCCCCCTCGAAAGTAAGATACCTCCAATAATTATTTCAATATTCTTCTGATTTACTATTGCATCTTTATTGGTTCCGTTCAATTCATAAATATTTTCATCGAGATTTTGATAAAACTTCAAAAATGTTGTTTTTGCCTCGTTAAGCATTTCTTCTGAATAATTAATTCCATATTGATCCATTTTTTTATCAAAAAAATATTGACTATCAAATAAATGATTAAGGAACTTATGAATATGTCGCTGACAGATATTGATGATTTTTGAACGTAATTGACTATGAGAATTATTGTTTAAGTCGATATTAAATAATAACTGTGACTTTTGATTTTTCTTTTGTTCTTGAGAACTAATATAGAAGAAAAGTACTAAAATTTCAGTAATTTTTTCTTCATCAATATCAAAATTATGCTTTGTATTGTTAAGAATAAAATAATTATTATGTTTATTGAAAAAATTATTCCCTGTGTAATTCGGATTTGGAACTAAGTTAATCATGTAATCAGGATACATTTCTGAAGAAAATGAATTGGTTAAAATATTGGAAAAAGGTGTAGCAGTTATGGCTAAATATTTAGTATTTAATGACTTTATAATCAATATTCCATTAATGGAATCAAAAATTTTTGATTTATCGTTTTTTCCACCAACGTTAACTGAAGCATAATCTGCTTCATCATCGATAAGTAAAACTTTTTGATTCACAAGATTAGCAGAATTAATAAAACTATTTAAATTAGCCAAATTTTTAGTTTCTTTTAAAACGGTACAAACCAAAACTTCATCTTTATTTAAATAATTATTTAATGGGGACATTGTAGAAATTGATTTAATATTGATTTTTTTAGACTCTTTAAGTTTTTCTTTTAAACGATCTAAAGACTGATTTAATAAATCATTCGTACTACCAGCAAGAAAGAAAATCAGATTGTAACTCAAATCAATCGCATAATTAATTGAACCAATAATAAAACTTGTTTTACCAGATTGAACTTGACCATTGACTAAAATACTTGTTTTTCTCTCAGTAGATAAGAAGTGTTTCAGTTTCAAAATCTGCTTAATGGTAGTATCATAAAACTTTCCATCTTTTTTTAAATCGAAAGAATAATTATAAAGAAAAGGGAAACTCTCTAAATTTTCAATTGGTTTCAGAGACGTCATGTTTTTTTCTTCATCACTAGTTTTGTATCCACTTCTAGGACCAAAATAAAAATCATTAGTCATTATCATTAAATACCTGACCAACCAAAAAGTTTTTAATTTCAAACAAATTACCATCAAATTTTTTATATACTAATGAGAAAAAATCATCATCACTAACATTACTATCACTATATTCTAAATGTCTATTTATGATAATATCTGACAGAATATCAATTCAACTCATCTTATAGAATGTCGCCTTCATAGATTCTTTTGCTTTTATTCGACTATCACTGTCAATTTCATTTAATGAAGGCATGAATAAAACTGATTGAACATTCAACTTAACAATATAAACCTCTCTATGTTTCTCTTGATCATATTCCAAATCATATCTATAAGGGTAAGAATATTTTTTTCCCGCTTCTTCAGTGGTTGAAAGAAAAATCTCTTCTTTTCTTAAATCTAACCTTAAAGTTACTTTCGCTAGTGACTGTTTATCTGAAGAATTTTTAATAATTTCTTTTGCTTCTTCGCGAGTTTTAGTTTCAGTAATTGTTTTTGTGGAATCATCTCAAATATAAGTATCGGCAATAGGAGTTTGTGATATTGCAATGTGTGTAATTTTACCACTTTCAGCAAGAGTAGATTGTGGTTGTTTTTCTTCTTTGGTTGAACTAAATCATTTATTTATTTTTGTAATTAAAGGTGCATACTTACTAGTGAATCCTTTGGCAGCATTAGAAATGGCATTAGAAAAACTCTTAGTACCTCCCTCATTGGTAATTATTCCTCTCTTATTTGAATCTAATCTGATAATTTCTTCTGCAATTAAAGAATCGATATCCATTTCTCCAAATAAATAACGTAAATTTAATTCGTTATCTCTAGTTACACTTCCTTCTGGATAAATATCATAAGTACCAAAACCTTGTTCATTTGCAGCACCTTTCTTATTAGGTCCAGTATAAATGGCACGATCATTATCATAAACATATAAACCCCTATAGCGAGAAAAGAAGTGAGATCTTTTTTCAAGTGAAGAAATATATTTTAATTCCACAAAAACTTGTTCTCCTAAACCAGGAATATCTAATTTCATTTTTTCTTTCATTTCAAAATTTTCTTTTTCATTATAATTAAGCAAAATATCTTTTGCTAATTGATATGATTCAGTTTCACCCCCAGAATAATTTTTAATATCATCTAAAATTACTCTTGAAACAGCGATAAAGAACTCTTCTTCACTATTGTATTTATCACGATAATTTTTGTTTTCACGATAAATAGTATCAATATAATTTCTTAACGTTTTAACTGGTTGTTCAACTGGAATGTTAAAAGAATTTGTATCTAATAATAACCAATCATCATTATTAGAATCGTTTTCATCAGTGTATGAAAAAATAATTTTCATCCCTTTTTCAATTCACTTTTTATATTTCAAAGAAATAGCTGGAACTGTTATTTCCCGGGAAGTTGCAAATAAGTCAATGTTATTTTGCTCTTTTGCTAACGAAATAATTTGCTCACTTAATTTTTGATAATGATTTGAATTTAATTTTGAAATTTCTATTCTAGTTCCGTGTTTGTAAAATTCATTATTATCATAAATAAAACGAATTTTTCTTTCATCCGTAACAACATCAAAAGTAACTTCATCAGATGGCTCACCATTGTCCAAATCAATCTCAGTGAAAGAACTATATACTAATTCATCTCTTTTAGTTAAAATTTTCAAACATTGTCCGCTTCATCAAGCAGCTTGTTTTAACCCCATTCCATAAACATTTAGACGAGAATCCTTAGAATTTGTATTACCACCAGGAGTTAAAACCTCTCTGATATTTTCTGGTTTAATTCCATATGCATTATCAATTATAGTTATAGTATTATCCTTAGGAGTTTTTCCTTTTTTATAATTTATTTCAACAATAAAATTATCAATTTTTTTGATAAAACCTTTCTCGTCATATTCACCTTTTTCATTTTTAAAATCAATAGTATGACGAATATAACTTGAAAGTGAATTGTCAATCAATTCTGAAAGCATGAAATATTCTTCAGATTTAATCATACTTTTAAATTCTTTTAAATGACTTTTGGTTAAAGGAATATTATCGCGTAGTATTTCATTTTCCATTATTAACTTTTCCCCTTATTTATTTTTTTCCAATTATTAACAATTCATTGATACTTTTTCTATTTTCTTTTATACCACTAATACTTCGATACACACTTAAATCATCCTTAATTATGTAATTTTCTTCTTTAAATAACTCTCTAATTTTAACATTATCATGATTTGAAATAATGACATAATTTCCTTTTTCAATTAACTTATCAGACAATCTCTTGATTTCTTTTAAGTCCTCCAATCCAAAACCTTCCTTTGTATAATCTGTAAAAGTCGTTTCCTTACCTTCTTCTGCCAAGTAGGGTGGATCTAAATAAAATAAATGTCGTTGTTTGTCTAGTGAATCTATCGATAGCGCCTCTTTAAAATCCATTTTTCTTAATGTCACGTTTGAATTGTTTAAATAAGCGCTTAATTTTCAGAAATTTTTATATTTGTTTTTATCATCGGAAAAATCTTTTTCTTCGTTATATTTTGTTTCCTCATTTATTAATGATATATGGTCTTTTTGTCCTCAAGGTACATTAAAAATACCCTTAGAATTAACCCGATACAAACCATTAAAATCACATTTATTTAAAAATAAAAACTGACAAGCTTTAAGAATTTTAACAGAAGGGGAATTTATAAATAAATAATCCTCATTGTTACTTAATCAAATAATTGGATAATTAAATTTCTCTCTATAATTGTTATAAAAATCCTTTCTTTTGTCATCTTCTAAAAACTCATTATATATCTCTTCAACTTTTTCAGATAAATTAATCAGTTCTGCTGGATTATCTCTTACAATCTCATAAAAATTTATTAATTCCTCATTATAATCGGATAAAAAAGCACGTTCCTTAGTTATATAAAAAGCTAAACTTCCTCCTCCTAAAAAAGGTTCGTGATAAACAAAATCATCAGAATCAGGAATTATTTTTTGAATTTCTTTGTTGATTCTTTCTTTTAACTGAGCCTTTGATCCTACCCATTTCAAAAGTGGTTTTAATGGCAAACCTAAAGATCTTTTTCTTAAATCTTCAATTCTTCTTTTATTCACTTCATTAATAAAAGAAATTTTGAAATCAACTATATTCTTATTCCTTCCATTAGTAGAAATAAAATCCAAAAGCAACCTAAAAGAACTATCAACAGATTGATTAAATTTTCTAAAATGTTTGTTATTTAATATTTCTTCACGAAAAGGAGAATAATAAAATTCTTTTTTAATATAAGAAACAATTTTCTCTTTATCAGGTTTTGAATAGCGGCTTTCTATCTTTCTAATATTAATTTTCGTACGGGATTTTTCAAGTAATATACTATTAATTTCTAAAGAAGGATCATTTATTTTAAAAATTTTAGTCAATGAAAATTCTCCTTTAGAAAACTGTTTAAAATATTATGCAAATAGACTGAAAAAAATAATTACTATAAAAACATTTTACACTAATAATTATTAAGTAAAAAAATAGTTATAACTTGTACATAGGAAATAAGTTCTTTCTTTAACGTATTTATTTGTTTTAAATATAGGTTGGTTAATTGCTATTTGTCTTTTTTACTTTGTTCCAATCTTTTTTTAATCGATATTTTTCCCTTACCTTTGCATTTCGTTCACTCTTCTCTTTTTCTCCCTTCTGCTAAATATCACCAACATAATACTCAAATTGCCTGCTCATTGTCCATCTTCTCTTCTATTACAAAAATAATAGCAAATAAAAAAAGAAATATCACTACTTACTTATAAAAGTAGTTAGTGATATCTCTAAGCTCTCTGCGAGCACATAGCCTAACATATCAAAAGGTTCAGTTCTGAATATAAGAGGCACGTTGTAACTTTATATAACAAGCAAAAACTTGTTCACTATTATTATAATCAAAAAAAGGAATAATTTTCTCAAAATAATGTAAAACGATATTTTTTAATATTTCCCTTGGGCTAAATTAGCATTACCTCCACCTTTAGGGTGAACTGCTAAATTCTTAAAGATCTCAATTGCTTTATATTGATCTTGTAAGCTTTCACTAACCGCGACCACCACAAAGTTATCATCATTACTCTGACTAAACAAAATAACAATTAAATCATCATACTTATTTCTAAAGACATCAGCTAAAGTTTTCAAATCACTCATACTTAAATCTTTAGTTTCTAAACGAATTTCTGCCACTCCTTGAGCATTTTTTTGGGGTTTAGTTTCTAAATAAGGTTTAATCTTTAATTGCGTTAAAACGTCTTGTTTTTGTTTATCTCACTCTTTATAACTTTGTTTAAAGTCATCAACCAATTCTTTTAATTGGTTGATGTTTTCTTTATCAACTACTAAATGTTTAATTACTTCATACTTCGTTTCTAAACTAGAATTAGTTAATTGAACTTTAAACTCGTGATAAGTAGACATTAACTTATCAACATCCTCTAAATAATCATTAAACAGAGTTTGGACAGATTCATTAATTGTTTCATTACTAGTTAAACAGTGAATTCGATAAACTCCTGATCCTTTAGACTCTAATTTAGTAATCATAAAGTTTTCAATTTCTTTAGTGCCTTCAACATGGGTTCCTCCACAAAGTTCACAAGAAAAATCACCAAACTTAACAATCCGAACAATCTCATCATATTTCTCAGTAAAGAAAGCTAAAGCGTGATACTTCTTGATAGCTTCTTCTAGAGAAGTGTAATACACTTCTCTAGGAATATTTAAATCAATCACTTGATTAACAATTGTTTCGGTTTTGGTTAATTGATCAGAAGTAATTTTTTCATTATAAGTAAAGTCCATTCTTAATCCGTGTTCATCATTATAAGAACCAGATTGCATTACTGTATTTCCCAAGACTTGTCTTAAAGCAGCATGAACCAAATGAGTTCCTGAGTGATTCTTCATGGTTAAGAGACGTTTTTCTTCATCAACCCGGGCTTCAACAACATCACCAACCTTTAGTTCGTGATTATTTAGTTGAACATGGTGAATGTTTTGTCCCAATGGTCCTTGTTGAACATCATCAACAAACACTTTGCTGCCATCGTTTAAATAGAGATAACCAGCATCAGCAGCTTGGCCTCCTTTTTCAGCATAAAAAGGAGTTTTATCTAAAATCAGATAAACTTCTTTACCCTTCGTACTTTGAACTTCTTGATTATCAACAAACAGATAAACTATCTTTGCTTGACTGTTTTTTAAAGTCTCATAACCAATAAACTCTGATTCAACAGTTAGTTTAGTAAATAACTCGTTTTGATTATTTCAAGCTTGAAGGTTTTTACGTGCTGAACGCGAGTTTTCCTTAACTTCTGCTAATAACTCATTAAATGCTTCAACATCAACCTTTACTTGCTTGTTTGCTGCAATTTCAATGGTTAATTCAATTGGAAAGCCAAATGATTCAAACAATAATAAAGCATCTTGACCACTAACTTCATGCTTAGTAGTAATTAAGTTTTCTAGCATTTCAAATCCCTTGGATAAGGTTTTTAAGAACTTTACTTCTTCTTCATAAATGGTTTTTTCAATTAATGCTTTCTTTTCTCTTAAGTAAGGATAGAAGACTTGCATTGCCTTGACCACTTCATCAACCAGCTTGTAAAGAAATGGTTCATGAATACCCAAATAACCCCCATAAACACTACTACGACGAATTAAACGTCGTAAAACATATCCTCGGTCTTTATTACTTGGAAATGCCCCATCAGCAATCGCAAAACTCACTGCCCGAACATGATCAGCAATCACTTTAAAAGCAGTGTTAGTTCGAGTTTGAGCATCTTGAGGATGAAAGTAATTATCCAGACAATAACTAAATCCATCACTTAGTTGTTCTACTTTTTTAATGGTTGGTAAAAACAAATCAGTTTCAAAGTTAGTGGGAGTATTTTGAAATATTGAAGTTAATCGTTCTAAGCCTGCACCAGTATCAATATTCTTTCTTGGTAATTCAGTATAGTGGTTAGTACCATCGTTATTGAATTGAGAGAAAACAATATTTCAAATTTCAATATAACGATCATTTTCTAAATCATCACTTAATAACTTCGTAGCAAGATGTTCTGGATCTCAGACTTCACCCCGATCAAAAAAGATTTCAGTATTCGGTCCACAAGGTCCTTGACCAACATCTCAAAAGTTAGTCTCTCGACCCATCTTAAAAATATGATCAGTTGGAATACCAATTTCTTTAGTTCAAAGTTCATAAGCTTCTGTATCTTCATCAAAAACAGTGATATAAAGTTTCTCTACAGGAATATCAAATCATTCTTTACTAGTTAACAATTCTCAAGCAAATTGAATCGCTTCTTTTTTAAAATAATCACCAATCGAAAAATTACCAAGCATTTCAAACATGGTTTGGTGACGAGCAGTTACTCCCACGTTTTCAATGTCGTTGGTGCGAATTGCTTTTTGAGAATTAGTTAACCTTTTTGATGGTGGGGTCTTTCTTCCATCAAAATAAGGTTTTAACGTTGCTACTCCTGAATTAATTCACAATAAACTAAGATCATTAACTGGAATTAAAGAGACTGGTTCAACAAAATGATGACCTTTAGTCATAAAAAAGTCTAACCACATTTGTCGGATTTGATTTGATGTTAATTGTTTCATAATGATGCTCTTCCTGATATCAAATATAAATTTATTATATATAAGGAATGCAACTTGAAATTGCTGAAATCACGGATTTTTTTAGAAAATCTTAAACTTTTAATTATCGTTTTCTTAAATCAATATCAATGATATAAATTTTATTTAGCTGGCTCATGATCACAAACTTCATTAACCGACATCACAAAAGACTGATAATGAGGTCTTTCATTATCACTTTCTCTTTTTTTGATGTAATTTTCTACCAAATCAGGACGGAGATTATTTCTATTAATTAATTTTAATTTTTTATAAGTAATAGGTTTTACAGTTTGTTTCTCTTCTTCTCGGATGAGAGAATCATCATCTTTTCTTATAACTTCAAATTTTTTTCTAGTTTTTTTATGATAAACCGTAAAGACTGTTTCGAAACTAAAACAAAAAGTACTATCGTTCTTATTTTTTGGATAAAACTTGTAACATCTTGTGTGTTCATTCGACAAAGTGAAACCTTCTTTTTCAAACAATTTAACTAGTTTATCTTTAACAATTCAGAACTTTTCTTTTCATTCATCTTCTGTTGCTCAACGAGTAATCATAATTTGAAAATCAAGATCAAAAAGAATATTTCCCTGATTTTCAACATTTTTTGGAGTTAAGATTACTCCGTTTTTACCACTACCCATAAGTTCTAAACCAAATCTTACTTTATTCTTCCTTGTATAGTTTCTTAATTCAGTGTGAACTCTATTTAAGATCTTTTTAGCTTGTTTTACTTTATTAATGTCCTTGTATTCCTTGTAATTCATCACGCAACTTTTCCTTCTTATTTAATAATATCTAATATCAATTTTGAATCAAGATTACGAGTCAATAATTTCCCTATTTTCCTGTCTTTATATTTTAAAGTAGTTTTAAGTTCATCTTTTAAATATTCATTCCAAGGACTTGGTAAATTATTGATCAAAGTACAAATTTGATCATTTGTTTTTGCCAAATAATCAATTACTCTTTTTTCAACATTGTCTCTATTAAGATTTTCATCATAAATAGGTAAGAGGATAAAAGATAGATGCATAATTTTATTTCGTAAATTATTAATTTTTTTAATCTCAGAGAAATTAAAAGGTAAATTTAATGCAAAAAAATTTTTGTTACTGAAAAAATTAGGAATATTTTTATTCTTAAATATTTTTCGATAATTAACATTCAAAGCGTCCATTACTGTATTGTTTGGAAATCTTTTATTTGATTCTTCTCTTTTTACAAAATTATTTTCTTCATCAAGGACGACTTCATTCAATATACCTGCCTTGAAATATTCTTCAAAAGTAGAATAAAAACGATAAAGAATATTCTTTATATCTTTATCAAATCTAATTCATTGACTCACCACTTCATAATCAACTTTGGATTTATCATAATAACAATGTAAGAATTTTGATAAGTAATAATACAACTCTTTACTTCTAACTTTGGAATACTTTTGATAATTATCTGTATCTTTTTTACTCATTGGTAAAATGAATTTTAAAAACTCTTCATCTTCTCTCATAATTACAAACTCTCTTTATAACTGATTCAGAAGTGATTTTACTACTATTATTTGAGCAATAATTGAATAAGTTTTTCTTTTAGTAAATTTGTTTTTAACTCTAATTGATTAAAACTTATAAGTATTTGATCAATTTTATGGATTTCAATTGTTTTTAACGGAAGTTCTACATTAAGAAATGATTCCTTCTTAATCACTGGCATCTTTGTGCCACTAGATAATAAGTTAAACTTCTCTCACGAATCATTATTCATTAAAAAAGAAATCAACGAAGTGATATTGTTCTTAATTGAAAACTGAAATAAAGTACCATTACTATCAACACTATAAGGCACTAAACCTCACTTTTTTAAATAAGTTCGGATTGAGCAAAAAACAAAACTTCCTTTTGGAGTAAAAAAATTATTAGTTTTATAGGTATCAATATTCTCTAAGTTAGAAATTGTCCCTTGATTACTTAAAACTTTTGCAGAAATTTGTTTTATATGTTTTGGTTTATTTTTTATTGGTTCTAAAAAGTGGAAAATTTTTTCTTTTTTATCATTAAAAGGTAAATTTAAAATAAAAATTAATAATTTATTTCTAAGATTATTTATTTGTTTCAGAAGGTTCTCTACTGGTTCAATAATGTCGATTA
>Ga0154008_100002_pt1 | contig 130521 bp, 115 predicted proteins | sample TSNJ092MetaG_FD_104711 | JGI IMG/M metagenome (GOLD analysis project Ga0154008, IMG submission 104711) | Attine ant fungus gardens microbial communities from New Jersey, USA - TSNJ092 MetaG | ecosystem: Host-associated > Fungi > Mycelium > Unclassified | place: USA: Connecticut, Klassen Lab...
CATGCCGCCAGCGTTTATCCTGAGCCAGGATCAAACTCTCATTTTAAATATAAATTCCTTTTTGATGCTGACTATTCTTTTATCTCAATTAAATTGTACGAGTTATTTTACAATAACTTTTTTAACAAGTAATTGGTTGTTCTATTTAGTTTTCAAAGATCATTTTCGTTAAAAAATAAAGAAAGATTGTGAAGTTTTAATTCATTTTCATAACTCGTTTTTCCCTAACGACAAATAAGATATTAACTTATTCAAAAATCAAAAGCAACTAAAAAAAACTTTTTTTTAAAATATTTTTTGTTTTTCCTAAAACCCCAGAAATTAAGGAGTTTTTAAAATAGAATCTTTCCTGATATACTGCTTGGTTTTCTGAAAAGCACTTTAATCATAGCGTGCTTTTCAAAAAGAAAAAAACACCTCACTCAAGAAAGGTGTTTTTCTACTTACTATTTCTTTAAAGGATCTTTGTAATTAATCACAATTCCCCGATAACGCGTACACGATAGCAAGGTTTCGTGAATTCCCTGTACTCCATAACCTGAATCTTTAATTCCTAAAAACGGAAAAGAGTCAGGTCCTCGTTGTGATTTTCCGTTAATATTAATTGTTCCTGCTTCAATTTTTCTAGCAACACTGATCGCTAAATCTAAATCAGTGGTAAAAACACTAGCTTGTAAACCAAAGTTTGATTGGTTAGCAAGTTTAATTAGTTCTTCAACATTATCGTTACGAATTACTGGTAACACAGGACCAAAAGGCTCTTCTCAAGCCAAGCGTGATTTAACATCAACCCGGTCAACAAGAGTTGGTTGCATTAAGTTCTTTTCACGACTATTACCAAAAACAATCGTCGCACCATCACTTTGAGCATCATCAATTAACCCTTGGACATAATCAGCAGTTTTCTCATCAATCACCGGAGTAATAAAGGCGTCATCTTCTGGTTTACCCACACTTAGCTTACTGATTTTTTCTTTTAATAAAGGAACTAATTGGTCAGCAATCGCATTAGTGGTTAAAACCCGTTTAATCGCTGTACATCTTTGTCCTGAATAAGATAAACCACCACTAATAATTTCTTCAGCGACAAATTCTAAATTATTTGCATCCAACACCAAAGCTGGGTCTTTTCCTCCCAATTCAAGAATTACATCTTTAGTTTTAGCGATTTCTAAAATATGGTGCCCGACCTTAACACTTCCGGTGAAAGAAATAAAGTCTAACTCTTGATTCTGGGTAATAATATCTCCAATTACTGAACCTCTTCCTGTCACCACGTTAAAGATTCCTTTTGGTAAACCAGCCTCAACTGCTAATTTTCCTAAATAACTTCCAGTTAAACTTCCTGCTGTAGCTGGTTTAAACACCACAGTGTTTCCCATCACCAAATCAGGAGCAATTTTAGACATTGACAGATTAAGTGGATAGTTAAAGGGTGAAATTGCTAATCCCACACCTTTAGGAACCCGATCATAAAGAGCATACTTGTTGTTAACTCCCATTCCTCTTCCAGTAAACACTGATGGCTCTAAACGTTTCGCTTCTTCAAGAGTGTAATCAAAATATTCAACAGTTCGATCAACTTCACTCAATGAAGCCTTATATCCTTTAGCCACTTCACTGACCATAATCTTGGCGATTTCTTCACGTTTTTCTTGAATTAAAGCGTTCCACTTTTTTAAAACTTCAATTCTTTTCATTAAGGGTAAATCTGCTCAAGGTTGTTGAGCTTTACGGGCTGCCTGATAGGCTTGATCGATATCTTTTTCTTCTAATCCTGCAACACTACCAGCAGATTCTAAAGTAGTGGGGTTCAAGATTTCTACCCGATTAGCACCTGAAACAAATTCATTGTTAATCATTGCATCAAATTTATACATCTTGATTTCTCCGTTTCTAAAATTTGTTAAGTATATTTTACCTCTGCTAAAACTTTTTTGTAAAAAGTCCCATTAAAGGACTATAACTTATGTTCATAAATTTCATACATCAGAATTGAACCAGCTACTGCAGCATTTAGTGACTCCACTTCTTCTTCCATCGGAATCAAAACATTATAATCAATCAACCTGCTAATTTCAGGAGAAATCCCTTTTGATTCATTCCCAATTACAACTGCATATTTTTGGTTATCTTTTAAACGAACCTTTGGTAGCATCTTACTCTCTTCATGCATTTGCGTACCAATAATCACATACCCCTCCTCTTTTAAATCATTGATTGTTTGCATTAGATACTCTCGAACCAAATTAATTTGAAAGAAGTTTCCTTGAGTAGAACGAATGACTTTATCATTATAAAAACTTACTGAGGTCGGAGCACTAATTACAGTTCTAAAATCAAAAGAAGCCGCACTCCGAATCAAAGTACCAATGTTACCTGGATCTTGAACTCGGTCTAACAAAAGGATATCGTGGTCATAATCAACTTCTTGTGCCACCATTTTACAAACTGCAAAAATCCCTTGGTTGTGAACAGTCATCGAAACTTTATCAGCAACATGATTTTTAATAATAAAGTATTGGTCATTACTTGTAGGCAACGATTCGTACAATTCTTCATAAACACCTTGAGTTAAATAAACCGCTTCCACAATTCCTTTTTTTAACGCTTCAGCAACTAGGTGAATACCTTCAACAACAAACTTTTTAACTTCACGACGATAAGTAGCGTTTTTTTGAAGTTTAACAATTTCTTTTATTGAAGGATTATTAACTGAATTAATAATCTTGCTACTTTTAATTACTTTAGCTATCCTAGTTCCAGGTTTTTTTGATTTTACTGACTTAGTTGTTTTTGAAGTTTTACCAGTTTTTTTGCTACTCTTGGTTTCTTTACTAGTTTTTGGGTTTTTGGGGGGCATCTTGATTAAATATCCTTCTTACTTTCTTGTATTATATTGTACTAATTTTTTGTAATTCTTCAGCAATTCGCTTGGTATATTCTTTCTGCAAAGTATTATGCGCTGTTTCTAAAATATTAACTTGTTTACTTAAAGTATGCCCAACTTTTAAAATCGCTTCTAATTGAGTTTCAAATTTCTTTTTAAATCCTGGAAGTTTTTCAATTAAAAATTGTTCTAGTGCTTCGTGCTCTTTTTCATACTTAGAAAGTAAAACGTTTTTCTCATTAGTACTTAATTCTTTTACCTTTTGACGATAATAGTTTTCGTTTTCCATCATTCTTCGCAAAATTTGGGCCACAAAGACAAAACTATCACCATCAGTTAAATAAATATGATCGTTTTCTGAACTTTTGACAAAGGGCACATCATGATATTTATCATTAAATTTAGTAGCGACTAAAATTCCATACTGAGCCTTTTGTTGGGCAGTATCAACCACCAACTTTGCTTCCCACTTGTCAGATCATTCGGCATTTTTGACTTCATAAACAATTCTGCCCAGTTCTTTTCTTTGACTATTGCGAACAATTTGTAGGTAGTCTGCTTTTTTATCAGCAACTGTGATTTTTTCAATCATATCATCACTTGAACCAAAAGCTTTGCGTAATTCTCCCTCCACTTCATGTTCAAAGTTTTCACCTTTGATCTTGTTATTGATAATACGATTTTCATTGTTTTTTAAAATAAGGTCAGCTTTTTCTTTTTCTAACTGATGAATTTTTTCGTTTAATTCCAACTCTTTGGCCTGTAAAGCAGTTTTAACTTCATTATCATAACCTGATTTTAAAGTTTCAATTTTTTGGTTTAACAACTGAATTTCACTATTTTTTGTTTCCATGATTACTGCTTTTTGAGCATCTAAATTCGTTTGAGCCAAATCCAATTGCGCTTTTTGATCTTGTTTTAATCTTTGAATCTCTAATTGCTGATTATTAATCTGATCTTGATATTGTTTTTCGATCGTTTGTTTTTCAGTCTGGATAACTAAACTTTCTTTATCTTTTTGATCATGTAACTCTTTCTCTAAATTTTTAATCTGTTGGGTTAATAACTGAATTTCACTATTTTTTGCTTGTACTGCTGATGCTTTTAATGCAGCAATCTTTTCTTCAGTTAACTTAAGTTGAGCTTTTTGATCCAATTCCAATTTTTGAATTTCAGCTTGGTAATTTTTAATCGCATCTTGATACTGCTCTTTAAGTTTATTTTTTGTTTGCTCTACAACTAAAGCTTGAGCTTGGTTTTCTTGAACAAGTTGGTGCTTTAGCTTAGTAATTTCATCTTGACTTTGTTGCAAATTTTGTTGGTGTTCTTGTTGAATTTTGCTCAACTCAATTTTTAAAACTTGTTCTTGTTTGCTAACTTCATCTTGACGAATTTCACCTTCACGGATCTTTAATTGTTGTTGAGTTTTTTTATTGATATAGTCATTTCAAGCATCAGAATTATGTTCTAAAAACTCGTTTAAACTATATTTACCACCACAACTTGGGCATTTAAATTTAACTTCTGTTTCGTTCATTTTTTCCATCTCCCTTTGATGCATATTGTACAGAAAGTTTTCCCAGGCAAAAAGACAGAGGGATTAAATTCCCATCTTTTTTAATGAGCTTTAGAACGTTTAGGCGGGGTGTCTGATTTTCTTGTTGAAAACACTTTCATGCTTTTATTACTTAGAAAGTTTAATAAATTACCCAGAGCATAGGGGGAGAAAATCAGCAGTACTAGTGCTGGTGCTCATAAATAGGCAGGTTTTTCTCACGGGTTTAAACCATAAGGAAAGATAATTGACACCCCTTCTTTTCAACTTCTAGTTTGGTTTCAAGTTAAGTAATCCGACTTTGGCCCGTATTTATAAAGCATTGCTGCTCGAATCACAACCACCAAAACATAAACAACAGGAAAGATGATGGTAATTCAACCAGTTTTTTTTGCATAATTACGGGTTTTAACCATTCCTGTTGGGTGAAAAAAATAAAGAACAATTAATAACAAAGGAGTAATGAAGTGTTCAAGAATGGTCTTCAAAGTCTTGTATCACACGCCAAAACGATTCTCACGTTCAGGATTAAAAATCAACATTAAACTATAAGCTATCATAATAATAATTCCCATACTGGTAATAAAAGTATGGTTATTCTTTGTGGTTAATCAACGGGGCATTTTGTTAGTAAATAAGTTAATTAAATTAACCAAACCAAAAACAGCAATCCCTAGAGTAACTCAAACTGAAAAATAAACAAACTGGTTAATTACAGAAAGGTCAAAATAAGAAGTTGGGTTCTGATTCCCGTTTTTACTGATCGTTGGTGAAATTGTTGACATAAATAAATCTAAAACAATACAAAAAATCGGTACAACTACCATTCAAGCATAAAAAATAATTAATCATTGTTTTTTCATTTTTTCTCACTTGGGGATTTTAAATCTTTCCAATTTTAACAAAAAAACACACTCGTAAGTGTGTTTTTCATAGTAAGAATTAAGAGCTATTTTACCCCTGGCTTCCCAAGTAATTTAAACATGTTGTGTTTATAAATTTCTACTCCAGGCTGATTAAACGGATTAACCCCCAAAAGATAACCGCTCATAGCAACAGCGCGTTCAAACCAATAAACCAAATATCCAAACATAAACCCATCCATTTTTTCAAACTCTAAAATAATGTTAGGCATTTTCCCATTATTAACGTGGGCATCAACCACACCAGTTAAAGCAGTTTGGTTCACCTCGTGGAAAGTTTTTTCCTTTAAGTAATTTAATCCATCCAAATTATCTGCATCAGTAGGGATCTTTAAATCAACGTTTGGTTGGGCAATCTTAATCACAGTTTCAAACATTATCCCTCTACTTCCTTCTTGGACTCATTGCCCTAAAGAATGAAGGTCAGTAGAATAAATCATCGCTGAGGGTAATAGTGATTTACCATCCTTACCTTCTGACTCACCAAAAAGTTGTTTTCACCACTCACCAACCATTTGCATCTGCATTTCATAATTAACTAAGGCTTCAGTTTTATAACCTTGATTCAACAATAAATTTCTCGCTACTGCATATTGATAAGCAGAATTAGTTAAATCAGGAGCAGTTAAATCATTCAATGCTTGCAAAGCACCTTGCATGATTTCATCAGTATTAATTCCTGCAACCATTAAAGGAAAAATTCCCACTGGGGTAAGTACAGAAAACCTTCCTCCAATATCATCAGGGATAGTAAAAGTTTGATACCCTTTGTTATCAGCAAGTTGTTTTAAAGCTCCTTTACTTTTATCAGTAACTGCAATAATTAGTTCCTTAGCTTTTTGTTCACCAACCTGAGTAACCAACTCCTGTTCAAATACCCGAAAAGCAATTCCAGGCTCAGTTGTTGTCCCTGATTTGGAAACAACACAAATCCCATATTTCTTATCTTTTAAAAATTCTTTAAGTTGCGCAGTAAAGGTTGAAGAAATGGTATTTCCTGCATAAATTAGATTCACACCATTAACTGGGTGTAACCCGCGGATCATTTCATCAGCAGCACGAGTTCCCAAATAAGAACCACCAATCCCAATGACAACTAAATAATCAATCTTCTTGGCTAAAGTTCGACTAACTTCTTTCATTAAAGCATACTCTTTTTGATCATAAGTTTTTGGTCAGTCTAACCATCCCAAGAAATCTGCTCCTGCACCAGTTTTTTTAAAAATCATTTCATGAATTTGTTTTACTTTTGTTACATCAATTTCTTGATCCAAAGCTTTTAAACCTGTTTGTGATAAATCAACATTAATCATTACCAAACCTTCTTCCTATGCTTTTATTTTAGCGATTATTTTTTCAAAAAACATCAGCAAAGATAAAACAATAGCGGTTATATTTCACTTAGTTTGCGATAATAAACTTCTTTTTCACTAATAACTGCACTTAAAGGTTGATCAAAAGGTTCGCTATCAATTAACTGCTTGGTGTGTTGAGTTTCAAAAGCTAAACCAACCACCAAACCATGATAATTTCGCCCCTTAAAGTAATTATCATAATAACCTTGACCAGAACCAATTCTATTTAAACGATTATCAAAACAAATTAAAGGGAGAAAATAAGCATCAAGTTGAATTTCTTGGGTTAAAAGTGAAGTGATGTTAGGAACTGGTTCTCAGATTTTTAAAGCAGAATTAAAGGTTAAATCTTTTTCAAGATTAAAAATTTGATAAAAGTCCATTGTTTTATCCTGATTAACCTTTGGTAAATAAACTGCAATCGAATGTTCAAGCGCATACTTAATCATTGTTAATGTGCCAACTTCATAGGTTCTAGCAACATACAAAGCTAAACTTTTAATTGTTTTTTGGCACACAAAATTAATAAACCCCACATCAATCAGTGCTTGAGCTTGGTTTTGATATTCTGGATCAAGATTTTGTTGTAACTTTAAATATTGTCCTCTTAAGATTGGCTTATTATTTAGCATGGTTAATAAAATCATTAATCCCTTCTGCTCCTAAAGTTGCACATTTTCATCTTCCTTTTTGATGGTGAAGATTTTCAAAAATCATTAACTCGCTTAAATTATCTTGAGGAATTGTTCCTTTATAAATCATTGAAAGGTATTCATTAAGCAAACTTTGAGCAGTGGCTAAACTTTTACCAATTAAAAAGTCGCACCATAAATCGATACTACTAGTAGCAATTACACAAGCACTACCTTCAAAGCGCAGACTCTGAAACACTCCATTTCTCACATCAACTTGTAGGGTTAACTCATCAGCGCAACTATCTGATTGCAAACGTTTGGTATAAAGTTGAGAATTATCAACAAGTCCTAAATGCACAGGCTTAACGTAATGATTCATTAAAACTTCACGTTTCTTTTTAAGATTATCCATTTTTATTCCTTTCCTTTCTTATAAAATATGATCTAAAAAGTGCTCAATATTTTTTAACCCTTCAACTAACTTATCAATTTCTTTCTCCGTATTATAAATTCCAAAACTTACCCGAACACTAATTTTAAAACCAAGTTCAGCAGTCAATCGCGCACACATAGCTCCACTACGAACACTGATTTGATAATCATGAGCCAGAAAACTAGCAATATCTTGAGGGTTAACACCTTTTAAGTTAAATAAAAGCATTGGGGCATCGTTTTCTAAATTATAAAAAACAAGTTCAGAATTTAAGTTAGCTGCTTTAATCTTTGTTTGAGCATATTTTTTGAGTTTAAGTTCGTGATTATGAATTGTTTCAATCCCAATCTCATTAATAAAATCCAAAGCTTTACTAAAGGCATAAATTCCTGCGATGTTTGGTGTTCCTGCTTCTAAACGCACTGGTAGAGGGGTTAATTGATATTTTAAAGGTTCAACTCGCACACTCTCGCTCATTCCCCCACCAAAAACTAACGGTTTTAAAGTTTCTAAAACATTCTGGTTTCCATATAAGACTCCCACTCCAAACGGACCATACATTTTATGAGCAGAAAAAGTAAAAAAATCTACTCCTCAAGCTTGGACATCAGTTTTTTGGTGACCTACACTTTGCGCACCATCCACACACACTAAAGTTTGCACATTAACTTGTTTAATTGCTGTTGTAATTTTCTTTACATCATTACTAATTCCGATTGTATTACTCATCACAGCAAAACTTACCACCTTAGTTTTAGGAGTAATCATTTTGCTTAATTGATCAATATCAATAGCAAAAGTTTCAGTTAAAGGAATTTCTTTAATAACTAACTGCTTTTCTTGAGCCAAAACTAATCAGGGAACAAGATTAGATGAGTGTTCTAAATCACTGACAAAAATTTCATCACCAGGGTTTAAATAATCCCTCAATCCAAAAGCAATTTGGTTTAACCCAAAACTTGCACCACTTGTGAAGACAACTTCCTGCTCACTTCGAGCATTAATGAAGGTTTGAACTTGTTTTCTAGTTTGACTTAAAATTTGGTTACTTTGATAAGCGTTTTGATAATCAAAACTGTGGGGATTAGCGTTAATGTGCTCATAGTAAAACTGTTCAGCCCGACTCACAATTAGAGGTTTTAAAAAGGTTGCACTACTATCAAAATAAATTTCTTGTGGATTATTTTTTAAATAACCAAACTGCGCTCTAATATTTGCTAAGTTCATTTTCCTTTTCCCTTTTCTTTTTGTTGATTTTATTATAAACAACCCTTGGATTAATCAATCAAATTTTTATAAAAACCGCCTTAGTACTTTTCTTTTTGGGTTATAATTACTAAGTCTTTCTTTTTATTTATTTTAGCAATGATTAAAAAGAAAAAGAGATTATTTTGTTTCGGGAAAAAGACTCAAAAAGGAGAATGGCAACTATGAAAAAATTACTAAGTCTTTTGGCAACGATTACCTTGACTGTAACTCCAGTCACCAGTGTAATTGCTTGTACCAATAAAACTAGTGATGGGGATAATAATGCAACAAACAGTATTTTAAAAAGTCCGATTTTTAACTTAACTGCTGATGACTTAGTAAAGAGCGCAAAAGCAGAAACTTTATTTGGTGGGCATGATAATGCAGTTCATGATTTCATGAACTATTTTGCCTTTCAAGTTTCTAAGCAATTGAGCGACACTAAATCTGATCTTTACCAACAATTTAATGCTGCAGTCGAAGCTGATAACACTTATATCAATGATGAATTTATCAATAGTGTGCAAACACAATACAACAGTTCTAGACAATATGCGATTAGTCAGTGAAATGAAGCAGTCGATGCTGCTAAAGATGATGGAAAGAAATGAGAAGAAACTTTCCGTAAAGCTTTAGAAAAGCAATTAAACCGAACTTTTACAAAATATCAAGATGCCAAAGATGTTTATATCACTAACCAAATGATGAAAGGAACTAACAACACTTCGGTGATTGATTCGTTATTAAATGCAATTTATGCAATTCCTCAAGATAATAAAGTTTTAACTTTCGACCAAATCATTCAGAACTTTTCTGGACAAATTCTAGGATTAAACCAAACTATTGGGGGAATTAGTTTTAACCTTTTAAATGCTTGGGGAGCAAACTGAGTTAAAGATTCAGGTTTAGATTTGGTTGGAGAATTAACCAAGTTGCTTCAGGGATTAGCAATAGAAGTTGGTAACTTGAGTCACCCTTACTTTGATTCACTCTCAACTTATTTAATTGACTTTATTAATGCTACTGGAGGAACAAATAGTCCAAGTAGCAACACTACTGCTCAACTATCAAACATCACCTGGATGACCCAATCTGCTTTCAAAAGTAGTGTCCTTGGTGATCCTGCCACTTGAGCAAAGGAAATCATTGCTCGTGCTTGTTCAACTTACACCACTGATTATGATAGTTCAGGAACACCAACCAGTAATTACAAACCTAAAATTGATGGAAAAGGTGCAGGAGTAGCGAAGTTTGCTGCAATTAATTCTTATGTTAGTCTAACTGATAATAGCAGTATTTCTAACAACGCTTCAACAAAGGGATTATTTTCTAATGCTCAACGTTATTTTGCTAACCAATACTTTAATACTAAAAAACCATTAGCAATTTCTGAATTTATCATTAAACCTTTAACTAGTACCAATACTCTTTCAACCAACATTAATAACGCTGGTTATATCGCTGATAATGTTGCTAACCAAGCTGATGTCGGATCACTTTACAACTTTATGAATTTATTTGTTAACCAAGGTAATTGAGGCGGAACAAGTTCAACTGATAATACCAAGACAATGGTGAGTGGATCTAGTGATTATTCTTGAGACCAATTAATGAATAGCGGAGGAAGTTTAAGTAATTGAACTAACCAGGCAGGAAAAAACTATACTTGAACTGATACTTTTACCAGTGATTTTAGTTTAAACCAACACACCAAGCTTTTAACCATGGATTCTATAAGTAGTGATTATAGTGACATTTTAAAATATTCAGTTTATGATTATTTGGCAAAAAGTTCTGCAACTGAATATACTAGCAATACTAGTGCTCCTACTGTTGAAAATGATGGTAGTGTTACTACAAATTTAAGTGATCAACAAAAAGCGATTACAAACTGAATTACTAGTATGAACCGTCGAACTAGTGGAACAAATAATGTTTATCAGGTTTTAAATAACACCCAAGGAATTATTAGTTTTGTTGATACTGATGGAATTCACATTACCAGAATTGAAGGTTATGACTTATTGAAGGATGCCAATGGGTTAACAAGTCAAACCAAACTTTCTACCACTAGTTTTGTTGATGGTAATCAAGCATTGATTAACAACTATCAAGCAATCGAATCAATTAGTCGTAATTTAAACAATAATAGTAACAGTAGTGTGGTAAAAAACGCGATTAAGAACCAAACTTATGATTATACTAATGCTGATACTACTAGTTATTATCAATACAATAACTTGAATACAAGTTTTGGTAACAAGTATTTACAGTTCCTTGCCAATAGTTCGGTGTTAGCTTCTATCGGGATTACTAATACTAAAGAAAAGTATGATTTAAATGGTGAGGTCCAAAGTTATCTTGCCTCAGCAATTCCAAGTAGTAGTGCTACAAGTACCAATATGTGAATTAGTGCTTGAACTTATTTCAAAGAAATTCTAGGACTTGATGATAGTGAACTTTTTGATTTAATTTTCCCTACTTCTAATGCAACTTATGATTTGTTTGGAATTGGTGCCTATGCGACCCAAACCACAATTTACACCAAATATCGTCAATATATCTTAGATGTTTTAAATAATGTTGGTAATGATATTAGCAATAGTGTCGAGGATGCCTTTGAAAATGGATGAAACACTTGAGCAAAATCTAATAACAATGTTCCAATCGACAATCCAGAAAATGATTATAAACCTTTAAAGACTTTGCCTGTAGGATACTCAGACATTGAAAATGCTACTTATTGAGATTATCAAGTCGCTAGTCAGAAGGAGAGATCATAATGAAAAAAATATTATCAATTTTAACAATTACAGGTCTAACCATCACAACAACAGCCACGGTGGTTGCTTGTGGATCTAATTCAAGCAATGAACATAAACGTTATGACAACCTAAAACCAGACAACAATGATGAAGTTATCTTGAAATTTGGAGATTCAGCTTTAGAAGTTGGTGATTTAAGTGGGTTGACTGGTGATAGTGCTAAAAATTTAATTTTAGATTGAATCAACACTAAATCAACTACCCGTTATTCTCAAGATGTTTTAAATAGTACAAATACTTCACGATTAAAATTAACTGATGAAAATATCAATAACCTCATCACTAACGCTACAAGCAGTCTTGATCCAAGTAAGGTTGATAACAGTACCAACTACTACTATCAAGAATTTAATACAATTGCTAACAATTTAACTTTAGAATCACTATTTACTAATTACACCAAAGCGGTTTCTACTGATGGAACAAAAACTTTAGATGATCAAAAGCAATATTATTTTGGTGGTTTAAATCCCAATAGTTACTTAGATACTGATGGGGGAACTCGAGACAACAGCGGTAGAGAAAGTACCCTTTCAATTTGGTTTACTGATCCTAGTGATTCATCAAAGTTAATTCGTTGAGTAGCTAAACATGAAGTTCCTCGGGTTGGAACTTATTCTAAATCATTAGACTTAAGAAACTCTTTAACAAACAAAGAATTTTCTCCTACCGGGCAATCATTAACCACTAGTGAATTTTATATTGTTAAGGACCAAACCCTTTTAAGTGATGCTAATTTAGTAGCAACAGATTTAACCAGTAGCAAAACAAGTTTAGGCGCTAACATTCTTAACACTACTCCTTTAAGTGGTCGTGAAGCTTTAGCTTTACGCTTTGAAAACTACATTGCTAACCAAAGCCCTGAAACTGAAAAAATTATGGCAATGCAATACTTAAAAGGTGATCTTTACAAGATGCGTACCAATAATGGAAATTTGAGTGGAGGATTAGGAGACCAAACATTAGAAAACTTAACTAAAACAAGTTTATTTTTAAATCGAGATTCCTTGTTAGCTAAAGATGTGCAAACTTGAACAAGCAACGGCCGAGCAAGTTATACACCAACCTACAAGATGGTTTGAGCGTTTAGTTTCAAAAAAAATGACACAATCATTACCAAAGTTAATGATTTGTTAAACAGCGCTTATAACGCTTCTACTGCTAATAGTGATGATGTTTTAAACCTTAACACCATTACCAGTGATACTACTTTAAATAGTTTTACCACTGCTCTAGCAACTTTAGTTTCAACTGTTGGGAACGCTAATTTAAACACTTCAGGATTAGATCCTTTCTTTAACCAAGGTGGGTTCCAAGGTATTGTTAAAAGTAGTGGAGGGACTGTAACTTCTGTATTGGGAGGAAACCTTAACATTAATGATAGTACTAAAGCTAAACTTGCTAATGTTAATGGGCCTTCATTCTTAATTAACAAACTGGTAGGAAACAACTCAACAAAATATGATTTTACCTTCCAAAGTACCACTGATGTTAATAACCAAGTTGATGTTGTCTTAGCATTACCGATTTATTTACAAGATTTACTTGGTGATATCGCTACAACCACAACTACAAATAGCACCAGCAACACTTTAAATAATCTTGCTTTGAATACTTGAGTAGAATTAAATCCTCAAGATAGCAGTGACACTTGAACCAGTAGTGCAACAATCACTGGGGGAAGTTTTAGTGAATACACACCTACTACTCAAGTTCCTGTTGGTCCAAGTTATTATTATTTAAATAAGAAAACTTATGTTTATGTACCAAGCAGTGCTCAAAGTAATGATTTAACCCTAACTCTTTCTAGTGGAGAAACAATTAGTTTTAATTGAAGCGATAATAATCAAGAAAATTATCTTGGAATTCAAGGCGTTTATAACAATGCCAAGACAACTTTGAATGGTCAAAATGTTGCTTATAAACTTCACTTAGGAAACGATACTACTAATCCTGATGTTTTAGAAACTGACTGAAAAACCAACTTCACCCAACAACAAACACTTGATATTCTTAACTTAAGCACAACTGCCAAACAAGCTTTATTAGATGATCTGTTGTACTTAACTGCAGATAGTGATTCTCAAGCGATCGAAAACGCAAAGAACGGAATTTATAAACGTTACATTAATCCTAATGATATTTGATATCAACCAATTTACGATACCCTAATCGGGTATATTAAGGTCAATGATGAAGATGAAGACTCTGATTAAAAATAACCTCGAACAAGAATGTTTGTTTTGCAAAATTATTCGTCACGAAGTTCCTAGTGATATTGTTTATGAAAACGAAATGGTTTTGGCTTTCTTAGATATTAATCCCAATAGTAATGGTCATACCTTGATCATTCCTAAAAAACACTTTGAAAACTATTCTTCATGTGAAGATGACTACCTAGTTGCAATTGCCTTAGCTAAGAAAATTGTTGCTAAGAAAATCTTAACTGCTTTAGGACCATTAGAAATCAAAGGAATTAATTATACTTCTAATCAAGGAAAAGAAGCTTATCAAGTGGTAATGCACTATCACGAGCATGTCATTCCTAAATATCTTAAAAATGAAGGTTATGTTATTACCAACAAAACTAATCATGCAACTTTAAAACCAAACACCGAAATTATCGATTTACTGAAAATCAATTAGCATTAGCAAAGTAAAAAACCAAGTAAGTACTTGGTTTTTTATTTCTCTTTTTCTGAAGTGTGATTATAAAACATTTTCATATCTTCGGTAGGAATTCGAGGAGTTCATTCACCATAACCAATTTTTTGAAGTTCGTCGTTTACTTTAAAGATTTTAGCATCTAAGTTATCGAAGGTAGAAAGAATAATTGCTTCAATCAACAACGGCTCCACAGGTGATCCATACTCATTTTTACCATGACTTGCTAAAATCATGTGTTCTAATAAAGTAATGTTAGGGTTAATAACACCATCATCCTTATAAAAAACTCCTAAACTTTTAGCAGCTTCAGCCACAAACGTATTTCCAATTGAAATATGACCCAAAAGCTTTCCTTCTAAGCTATAATCAGTAGCTCCGACATCAGCCATTTCAACAACCTTGCCAATGTCATGTAAAATTGCTCCACAAACAACTAACTCCCAATCAACTTGCGCATAAGCATAGTTTGGTTTAATTGCTAAACAATCACGCACTAACGTGTAACTATGTCAAAACAAACCAGACTGAACATTGTGATGAATTGTCATTGCTGCTGGATACTTCTTAAATTTTGCTTCATTATCATTTAAAATTTTTAGAGTGACTGCCTTGTAATCCTGATTCTTAAATCCTTGAATTAATTCGATTAACTTTGGGTATTCTCGTTCAACATCTAATGGTGCACTGATAAAAAAATCATCATAACTCAAATTCCACTTTTTCAACTCTTCTTGATCAAGAATTTTATAGTTTTGCACTTTTAGTTGTAACTGATTCCGATATTCACTTGCAACACCATTTTCAATCAAAATAATCTCATTTGGCTTAATTGTTTCAACATCTCCATCCTGAACTAATCATTTTCTCGCCTCAATGCGACCAGACTGGTCCACCAGGTTAATAATCATATAATTTTGCCCATTACTTCCAGTAGAAAGAATCACTCTTTCAATTCTCCCAATCACTTGAACATCACGATCGTTATTTACCAAATTAGCAATCGGTTTTATCATCCTTGTCACCTTACTTCTATATTGTAATTCTACTTGATTTTCGGTAAATAAAAAGCACCCTCGAGCCATTACCCAATTTAGTGCTAATTGAAAAATTATTTTGAATAAGTTTTTAAAAAAGCTTTTAATTCTTCAACCTTATCAAGTTGTTCTCAAGGTAATTCGTTCTTACCAAAATGACCATAAGTTGAGGTTTTTTTAAAGATTGGTTCTCTTAATTTCAAAGTTTCGATCATCCCTCCAACAGAGAAATCAAAAAATTGGTTGATTGCAGCAAGAATTACTTCGTCATTAACTTTTTGAGTACCAAAACTTTCAATAGCAATTGAAACTGGATTTGGTTCACCAATCGCATAACCAACCTGGATTTCTAAGCGATCAGCATATCCTGCTGCCACTAAGTTTTTAGCGACATACCGACTCATATATGCTCCAGAACGGTCAACCTTAGTAGCATCTTTACCACTAAAAGCACCTCCCCCGTGACGAGAACTTCCCCCATAAGTATCAACAATAATCTTCCGACCAGTCAGGCCAGTATCACCTTGAGGTCCTCCAATTACAAAGCGTCCCGTCGGGTTGATTAAAACCTTGAAATCAGTATTTAAACCAAAATCCCTAGCTACCTTCTTCATAATTTTTTCGTGAATATAAGCTTTAAATTCTTTAATATCAACTTCAGGGTCATGTTGGATTGACATTAAAATAGTAGCAATTCTGGGATGATTAGGTTCTTGATAATCAATTGTTACTTGTGATTTCATATCAGGACGAGCATGCTTAAACTCACCACTTTTTCTTAATTGGGTTGCAGTTTGCACTAAATCATGAGCGATTGAAATCGGTAAAGGGAGCATTGTTGGTGCTTCGTTGGTAGCATAACCAAACATGATTCCTTGATCTCCTGCACCAATTTCACCATCAAGCAAATCAACTCCTACAGCAATATCACTTGATTGTGCTTCTACCTTTATCAGAATTTCACAAGTTTGATAATCAATTCCATAACTCTTATCAACATAACCAATTTCTTTTAAAGTATTGCGAGCAATTTGCTCATAGACACCATCAGGAACTGCAAAATTGGCACTAACTTGACCACCAATCAACAAAAAGTTGGTTGTAGCAAAGACCTCAATAGCAACTTTAGCATTTGGATCTTGATCAATAATATAATCTAAAATATTATCGGCGATCTGGTCACAGATTTTATCTGGATGTCCTTCAGACACCGATTCACTTGTAAAAAGACTTTGATTCATACTATACATACCTTCCCAATCAATAGTTAATAACCCTTAAATTCAATGTTGTTGTTTAACTAAATTCTTTTTAAATCCTCAAGCAACTAAGTTCGTAATTATTCCCACCACATTTAAAGTACAACAATCAATTCAGAAAAATGAATTTAACTTTAAAAGATAAACCTTATAATCACGCACCTTACCAAGATTTAAGATTAATCACAGCAACGTCAATGAAAGTATACTAAAAACAAGTCCGATTTTCCATCCTTTTAAAACATCAAGTTGGATTAAACAAATTAAAGCAATCACTAAGCCAAACAGAAGAATTGCGTTAATCATTAAGGTGTTAATCATCAATAAATTTAACTTTTTATTGATGATTTTGAACCGATTATTATCTTTAAAATTAGCACGAAGGGTAAAAATCATACTATAAAGACAAAAGAAAATGTTTAGAGTTAGCAAATCAACAATCCCTACTCACAAGGGTGAAGCAAGGTTTGATTCTAAAAAATATTTTTTCACTCCCAAACAAAAAGCACTTGTAATAAAGGAAAACAAACACAAAAGATAAATCCAAGCATAATGATAACTAAACATACTATCAGGAGAAAAAGTATTAATCATCAAAACATCAATTACAAAAATTCACAAAACGGTTAATAAAATTAGTAGATCCAACCCTCAGTTCAAGAATTTGTTAATTTTAATATTCTTATCCAAAGCATCAACTGTGTTTAAATACTCTTCGTCATAATCAAGCATTCATGATAAATACTGACGGTCTTTGAAAGTGTAAACCAGAAAAGGAATCGAAATAAAGAAGAATGTCGCAAAAAAACTTAATGAAGCAAGCGCAATCTTATCGCGAATATCACTATTTTTTAACAAAGCATAATCAATTTCTAAAAATAAGTAGATACTAACAATCATGAAGGGAGAGAAAAACACCATTGAAATGACGCTACTAATCTTTAACACATAAACCCACACTCAGTTTTGTTTCTTGTAATAATAAATATCAGTCAAGATAATACTATTAATCGTTTCTTTGGGGTCATTGATTTTTTTTAAGAAGCGAATTAAACAAAAGAAAGCCAAGAAATTAAAGGTAAACAAAGCAGTCGCCTTGAGAAACTCTTGGTGATAACTTAATCGTGGTTTGGTAGCAAAAGCAAGAATAAATCACAGCGAACTGTGTCACCCACACACAAAACTAACCACAGCACTAATAATGGTAAACTGTTTAATATGAATCGTAACGTTTAATGAATCAATTTTTAACCAATTAATATTATTAATTTCACCAAGTGCAATAGATAAATCAATATAACCAACAAAAGCCAGGGCACAAAAAACAATTCCAACCACAAAAAAAGCTTTTCCGTAGTTTTTATCAGGAAAAATGATTTGGTTAAAGTTAATTCGATTTGATGGTTTGGTTGGTTTAGTCGTTTTTTTCTTGTTCATTATTTTTTAGCCATTCAATTAAACTCTGCAACATCTCTTGGTTTGGATTAAGGAGCAAATCGTGTTTCTTATCAGCAATTCATTGATGATGTTTTTGAGAATAACTAATCTGGTCGTAAAACTTTGTAGTTTTAGTTGAGAGTTGAAAAACATCATCAGAACCATTCAACATTAACACTGGTTTGGTAATTAAACCAGAAGCTTTTAAACTAGTCTTAACCAGTTTTTTATTTTGAAAATACTCTCGTACAGTAATTTCACTAAAACTATTTAAGTTCTGGGCCAAACTTTGAACATCTTTATCAGATACATTATAATCTGCTGCGCTAAGATTAATTTTAACCATTCTTGTATGAGCAAACAAAGTTCCCTTAATTAAAGCAATTGTAATTGCTGAAGAATTTTTATCTGGTTTAAAATTAATCATCGAATCAAGCACGATCCCATCAACCAAGTAACCGCGTTTTTTCATAAAAGTAACAATAATATTAGCCCCAAAACCACTACCATAAAGATACAACTGTTTACCTGGATAAGTGGTTTTGCAATAATTAAGAATTTGTTCTAAATCACTAAGAACAGCTATGCTACTACGATCCTTAGCATCCTGGACTTTGTTTTGACCAAAATTACGTTGGTCAAAACTAATTAGACTAATCTTCAAATCAATACTAGTCAAATTCTTAGTTAACTGTTCAAAACTTTTTGCTCCCAAAGCAAAATCATGAACTCCCAAAATAATTATTTCATCATCAGGTTTAACCTCTCCATACCATCGTAACTCATACCCATCACTAGTAATAAAAGCCTTCTTTTTTATTAATTCTGGAGTTTGGTTATGATTTGGATGAAACTTTAATGAACCAAAGGCTTTAATTTTTAAAAGTAGGGAAGCAAAAAAATATAAAGCAACTAAAGCGGCTAAAATAATTACTACAATGATAATAATTGAAATCCCACTACTTTTTGACATCGTTTTCCCTCTCTTTGATAAAACTAATTTTTAGTTTTCTTTAAAAAAATCCGTTTAATTTCCATAGCTTGATTAGTCTGATCATTAATTTCAATAATCACTCCACACAACTGTTGGTGGATTGAAGTTGCTGGTTCAAAAACAACAGGTAAACCAGTTTTTTCCTTAATGATGACATTTTTAGGATCAGCACCAATAATTGAATCAGTTGCCCCGCACATACCAAGATCAGTGATAAAAGCACTTCCCTTGGGCAATAACCGTTCATCAGCAGTTTGAACATGGGTGTGAGTCCCTACAACCGCAGTCACTTGCCCATCATAATTTCACGCAAAAGCAGCCTTTTCTGCACTAGCCTCAGCATGAAAATCAACCAACAAAAGATCATAAACAAGTTTTTGGGCTAGAAAAGCATCCATAGCTTCGTAAGGATTATTTGCCTTATCCATAAAACTTGTTCCCATTAAGTTTAAAACACAAATCTTTTTGTCATTTTTCTTAACAATTACATACCCAGAACCTGGAGTGTAACTAGACATATTTAAAGGTTTTAAAAGGTCAGGAGTAGAAGCAATATAGTCAAGCACCGCTTTATTTTTAAAGATATGATTGCCACTAGTAATCACATCAACTCCAAATGATTTTAATGCTTGAAAATGTTTAAAAGTAATTGATTTGCCGTGAGTGACATTCTCCCCATTAGCAACAACAAAATCAATCTTTTGATCAGTAATTAAAGAGGGTAATTCTTGTTGAAGAATTAACCGACCCTCACTTCCATAAACATCTCCAAGCATTAAAACTTTCACTAAACTAGCTCCTTAAGTTTCTTAATTATACCACTAACCTCTTGGTCGAAACTATTTTCATATTGACTAATTATTGCTTGTAAAGTCGCAGTTTTAGCAACTATTTGTAAGTTTAATTCAAAGTTTTCTAAAACTTTAATCGTCTTATTAATCGAATCAGAAACTGCTGCACGGCTAATTTCATAATCAACAGAAATTTCGTTTAGCGAATAATCTTCATTGACATATAATTCAAAATAAGTTTGTTGTTTTTCAGTTAACAAACTTCCATAGGCTGCAAACAAACGGGAGTGATAGAGTTTGGTGGCAACTAAGTTACTCATTTTCTGCCTCATTTTCCATAAATCCACTAGTTAATCCATAAATATAATCATCAACATTAAAGGGAATTAAATCTTCAACTTGTTCTCCAATTCCCATTAATTTAACTGGAATTTTTAACTGGTTTTTAATCGCTAAAGCAATTCCACCCTTAGAAGTTCCATCCATCTTGGTAAGAATAATCCCGCTAATGTTGGTGACTTCATCAAATTGCTCAGCTTGCATCACCCCGTTTTGTCCAGTGGTAGCATCAATCACTAATAAAGTCTCGTGAGGTGCTTTTTTATCAAAGCGATGAACAATAGTATTCATTTTTTCTAGTTCTTGCATTAAGTTAACTTTATTTTGTAGTCTTCCTGCTGTATCAATAATTAATAAATCATAATTTTCTGCTTGACCCTTTTTTAAAGCATCAAAAATCACTGATGAAGGATCAGAAGTTTTCATCGTAAATAAATCAACATTTTCTAATCTGGTTGTAGTTCATTCTTGCAATTGTTCTACCGCGCCAGCCCGAAACGTATCAGCAGCAGCAATTAAAACCTTAAACCCTTGACTAGCGTAATAATTTGCCAATTTTGCTACAGAAGTAGTTTTTCCTGTACCATTAACTCCAATCACTAAAAAAACATTTAAACGGTCAGGTTTAAAGTCTATTTCATAATTATCGCGAGTTTGGTGATAAAGTTCATAAATCTCCTCACTAAGCAAATCTTTAACTGTTGTCATTGAAGTAGTGGCATCAACCTTTTTTTGTAAATTTTTAGAAATCCCTAGGACCAATTTCATTCCCATATCAGTTTTAATCAAAATTGCTTCTAAATCCTCAAAAAACTGGTCATCAACTTGGTGGTATTTTTTTGATAACTTCTGAATATCTTTAGAAAAGGTCAAAGAAGACTTCAATAACGCTTGGTTAGCTTTTTTTTGTTTGGCTTTTTGTTTTTGAAGAAGCTTAATTCGTTTTTCTTCTTGTTTACCCCCAGTTTTAATAACATCAGGTGGTGAGACCACTTGCTCTTCATCATGCTTTTTTTTAAATTTATCTCAAAAACCCATCCTTAATAAATCCCTTCTGTTCAAGTTTAACCATTTTAATACTTAATCTTGAGTTTCATCAAGAACATCATCACCCTCGTCATCTCGAGGACTGATTTCTTGAAATTTTCCTGTTCGAATGAAGTTTAAAATTTCTTGAATCCCAACCATGTGATCAGCAGCACGTTCAAGTTTTTTTAATTGTCGCAAAGAAGTATAAAGTAACAAAGCTTCTTGATCACTTTCTGAATGACGCATACGGTCAATAATCTTGCTTCTAGTTTGAACAAACGCTTGGTTTACTTCTTCTTCAAAACCTTCAACTTTTTTAGATAAATCAACATCAGAACGATCAATTAAGTTATTGATTAAATCTAACATTTGTAAAACAATATCAAAGTTTTGCTCAATAATTTCAGTGTATTTAATATCTGGTTCATAGTCTAAAACAAAATAACTAACTGCTTTAGCATAACTTGCAATTTTCCGAATTTCTCGTGCGATTAAAACTGAACCAATCGCAAACCGTAAATCCCCAGCAACCATGTTTTGTTTTGCAATTTTTCACAAAACCGTGCTAATAAACTCGTTTTGTTGTTCATTAATTTTCTTATCATTATCAACCACTTTTTGGGCTAACTTATAATCTTTTTTTGTTAAAGCCTCATACGTATCGTTATACTGTTTTTCAACTTTTTTAATTAATCCATCTAACTGGTCTTTAATCACGTCAACATCATGGTCTAAAATTTTATTGATTGACATTTTTAAATAACCTCCTATCCATTAAATCTTCCTGAAATATAGTCTTCAGTACGTTTATCCTTGGGGTTGGTAAACATTCTTTTAGTAGTACTATACTCAATTAACTCTCCTTTTAAAAAGAAGGCAGTGTAGTTACTAATCCGAGTAGCTTGGGCCATCGAGTGCGTCACCATAATAATGGTATAATCTTTTTTTAGATTTAAAACCAACTCTTCCACCTTTAAAGTTGCAATTGGGTCTAAAGCTGAGGTTGGCTCATCCATCAAAAGAATTTTAGGATGCATTGCAATTGCTCTAGCGATACACAAACGTTGCTGTTGTCCCCCTGACAACCCTAAAGCAGGTCCGTGAAGATTATCTTTAACCTCTTCTCATAAAGCAGACTTTTCTAAAGCATCTTGCACCAACTGGTCTAAGACATTTTTTTTCTTAACCCCTTGTGAACGCGGTCCATAAGCAACATTCTCATAAATCGAAATTGGAAACGGGTTGGCCTTTTGAAAAACCATTCCCACATCAGTCCTTAATTCAGTAACATCATAACCATAATCAAAAATATTTTGATCAAAAACCAAGATTTCTCCGCTTGAAACACTACCCTCAACCAAATCATTCATCCGGTTGATTGAACGTAACAACGTCGATTTACCACAACCAGAAGGCCCGATAAAAGTAGTGATGGTATTTTCTTTGATATCCATATTGATATCAAACAACGCTTGCTTCTTACCTTTATTATAAAAGAAATTAAATTCGTTTACTTTGACAATAACTTCTTTTTTCCCTCCACTACCATTTCTTGGTTTTTCAGGATCACCTTCATGAGCAAGTTTTGCTGCAATCATCTCTAATTCATCAATCTTTTGGTTCTTTTGTTGCTGGTGTTTTTGGTGTAAGACTTTAAAAACACTTTGATGGTGTTTTTTAATACGAGGTCGATGATCTTTGGTTTTCTTAGCTTTAGGTTTTTTGGGAGCAGAATTTTGTTTATTTTTCTTAATCTTCATAATCATGAACCTCCTTTTTTTGAGTAATCTTTTTAATAATCCAACGGTTTTTTCACTCTTTTTTTAGTTGAGTTTTAATAGTCTTTCAACCAAAACGACGTGAGAAAGCTTTAAATTTTTTCTTGATTTGTTGCCAAGTTTTTCTGAAGAACTCCTTGTAATGATAATGGAAAATTCCAGTTCAGTTAATCGCTTTTAAACGCAAGAACCAAACTTTGAAACTTTTAGCTCTTGAAGTCACTCTTTCGCTAAGTACATTTAAACTAAAGACTAAAACCATTGTCACTAATGAGAACAGGAAGGCAATTGAAGTAGCTTCTCCTCCGCCTCCTTCAGAAGCTAACATATAAATTTCAGTAGTTAAAGTAGCTCCGCTTGCTAAGAAACCTTCACTTGGCATTCTTAATGCTGTTCCTAAGGTTAGATAAACTGGAGCAGTTTCTCCAATAATCTTTGCCATTGCCAAAATAATTCCAGTCACAATTCCCTTAATTGCGTTAGGAATGGTGATTTTAAAAAGTACTTTACTGCGACTTAAACCTAAAGCTGATCCAGCCTCTTTAATATTATCTGGCACCTGAGTTAAAGCATCTTCAAAGTTAGAAGTTAACATTGGAATCACTACAATCGCCATTGTTAAAGAAGAGGCGAAAATACTCATTGGTAATTTAAACATAACAATAAAGATCGAAAGACCAAAAATCCCAAAAACAATTGAAGGAGTCGATGCCAACAAACTAATCATAAAACGAATAAACTTCGTGGTGATTGAATTTTTATTTGCATATTCGCTTAAATAAATTGCTGTTCCCAAAGCCAAAGGAATTGCAAACAAAAGGGTTGAAAGAATTAAAAGAATAGTTGTAAACAAAGCAGCAAAGATTCCTGCTTGGCCCTTAACACTAATAAAGGCATCAATGTGTTGCAATCCAATTAAACCTTCAATCAAAATATCACCAAGAATTCAAATTGCAAAAGCAAAAACAATTAACACCGAAGTTCACATAAAGAACAACGCCACTGCTGACTTTAGTGACTTATTAATTTTATTACCTGCATTTGCTTTTACAATTACTTTCAGTTCATAATCACTATACTGTTTGTTATCATGACCAGTCGTAGTTTTGATAGCTTCTGAACGATTAGGATCAATTCTTACTTTATGAAGTCTTTGAAACCGTTTCTTTAAATAATCAGCATTAGAAATTAATAAAATCGTTAAATTAATAATAATCACAAGAATAAAAAGAATTAATCCAATCGCAAATAAAGCAGACTCGTGATAAGAACCTGAATTTTCTAAGATTTCTAACCCAATTGTTCCTGCTAAAGTTTTGATTGAAGAAAAGATAAATCCTTTAAATCCATTACTACTATCCAGTCCTGCTGCTGAGTTTCCTGCAATTAAAATCACAGCCATCGTTTCACCAATTACTCGAGCCATCCCCATAATCACTGCAGAAATAATTTTTGGAGTTACGCTTCTTCGTACAATACTAAAAGTTGTTTCTTCTTTAGAAATTCCTAAACCCAAAGATGCATAACGATAAGCATCAGGAACAGTTTGTAAGGCGTTATAAGTTAGACTGACCATCGTTGGCAAAGCCATAAATGCCAAAGTGAATGAAGCAGTCATTAAGTTACCATTTGTAATTGCACCCATCTTAATAAACATTGGTCCTACCTGATTAATAGCAAAGAGTCCAAAAACAACTGAAGGAATCCCAGCCATTAACTTAATTACTCCCATGCAAAAGTTTTGCACTCTTCTACTCATATATTCACTTATGAAAAGCGCAGAAAAAAGCGTTAATGGAACCACGAACAACAACGCAAACACCATCATTAGCAAAGTAGAGGCAATAATTCCTCCAATCCCATAATAAGAACCAGCACGATCATGAGCACTTCAAGTATTATTAGGTCCTGGTTGTCAACGGTCAACAAAAATAAACTTGAAAAACCCTTCTTGTTTAAAGATTTTTCCAGACTTAATTGCTACAAATATCAAGATGATCAATAACAAAGCAGCCACAATTAAAGTAAATAAATAAATAAAGGTTTTGACCGAGACATCACCAAGCGAACTTTTTGGTCTTGAAGCGTTGATTTTAAAATCATCTGGAGCTTGAGACTTATGAAAAAAATGATGATTACTAAACTTTTTCTCTTCTTTTCGAGTTTTTTTAGTCATTGAAGGTTCTTTTCTTTCTTATCTTAAGCATTGACTTCATACTCCACTCCATCCAAACCAAATCTTGGGGTCAAACCCTCTTTTTTATACTGTAAAGCAGGAATGCTATCAACATCTTTTTGTGCTAATACCATCCAAGCAATGAAAGCAGCAATTTTGTTTAAAAGTTTACTATCTAAATTAGCCTTAAATAACCCGATATAAGGACGAGTTAAAGGATAATCAGTAAAATCTTCTAGTTGGGATGGATCATAAGTAGTTCCATTAGCCTTGATTGTCAATAAGTTCAAATCGCTTTTTTCCTTAACAGCATCTAAATAGTTTAAAGAAAGATAACCAAAAGATGAAGCACGCGCCATTTCTTGAAACATCATTCCATTCGAGTTCAAAACACTAGAATTAGTCGTTGAACTTAAATCTGAATCTAGTTTCATTTGGTGTTCAAAAGAGTTTCTTGTTCCTGAACCTGGCTCACGAGAAAAAGCTTTTAACTGGTTTTCACGATCGTTTGCTAACTTGGCAATAACCTCCTGATCTCCATCAAGTGGTTGGGCTCGAGTTAAAGATGTAGCAATTTTATCCCAAGTAGGATTTTTATCATAAATTAATTTGATTAACTTTTCAGAAGCAGCATCGACCACTTGGTTTTCAATTGTAATTGTAAAACGTTCTTTAAACTGCTCATTAAAGATAGTTGGTGCATGATAAACAATGATAATTGCATCAAGAGCAATTTGAAGTTTATGTTTTTGATCACCAAAACCACGAGTATTTTGTAAATAACTAGCAATTTGGTTTTCATCACTAAGATCAGAGGTTAAGCCATTAGTTTTTCCGTTTTCCACTAAAGAAATTGATGTGTCATCAGCAGCAATTTCTTTAGAAATAAACCCCATTTTATAAGCATTTGATTCAATGTTTTTAATCCCTCCCTGTGATCCAGAAGAGGCATAAATAAAACTTTCTTTACTTGTTTTTTTGTATTCATTTGTTAAACGTTGCATTAACGGGTCAACTGAAGTTGATCCTCCGATGCTAATGCTATCTTTTGGAACTACAAGTGTTCAGATTCAAAGTATAACTAAGATTGCAAACACCGCACTTAAAAGAATGCCAGCTTTTCTACTCATTTACTTCCTTTATTCTAGGCAATAAACCAATGATTATCTTTGTTAATTATATAGAATTCCAATAAAAAGAAAAGCAGACTAAACTTCAGGACGCTCTAAACCAGCTTCTGCATCAACCAGAACTTTTGCTTGGTTTAACTTGATTTTAACAATTTTAGTGATTCCCTTTTGTTCCATAGTCACACCATACAAGACATCACAATTTTCCATTGTTCCTTCTCGATGGGTCACCACAATAAACTGAGTATCATCAGTAAAATTCTTAATATACTTAGCAAAACGCTCGACATTAGCCGGATCTAAAGGAGCTTCAGCTTCATCTAAAATTACTAAAGGAAGTGGACGAACCTTTAAGATTGAAAACAAAACACTTAAGGCAACCAAAGATTTTTCCCCACCAGAAAGCAAGTTAATGTTGGTAATCTTTTTGCCTGGAGGATTAACTTTAATATCAATTCCTGTATTTAATAAGTCGTCTGGATCAGTATAAACTAAAGCAGCACTGCCTCCACCAAATAATTTTGCAAACGATTGGGGCAAGGCTGCATTAACTTCATCAACGACTGCTTTGAATTGTTTGACCATGCTTTCATCCATGTCTTGAATAATTTTATTCAAGTTATTAACAGAGCTTTGTACGTCTTTTCGTTCTCGATCAAAAGTTTCAAAACGTTCTTTTTCTTGTTCATATTCTTGGATCGAATCTAAATTAACGTTTCCTAATCCAGTCAAATCAGCAGTTAATTGCTTAATTTGACTACGAACAGCATCTTCATCTTCAATTGAAACTACCACATAATCTGGAGCTAAAATTGCTTCAGGAGTTAAGTTGTACTTGTCTAACAAACGCTCAGTATAACCTTGAATTCGTTCACTTAACTTCCCTTCTTCAACCCGTCAAACTGCAGTTGAATCTTTTAGTTGGGTTAACTCCTGGCGTTTTTCTTGGTTTAAATCACTTAAAGAAGCCTGACGAGCAGCATACTTAGTTCGTGCTTCAATAATTTGGTTAACCATTTGTTGCTTTTCTACCAATTGGTTTTGCATCTTACTAATTTCACGAGCAATTTTCAAAGATTCACTCTCACCACTCTCTTCACGAACACTTCCTTCAATGTTGGTTTTAGTAATCAAACGATAATCATCATTTAAAGACTGCAACTTGCTGTTTAAATCACGTTTTGTTGCTAAACATGATCTTATTGATACTTCGAGTTCGTTAATGTTTTCTCGGACTTTGTCTCGAGCTTGGCGATATTCATTCAGAGTTTTAGTTTCAACTTCTTCAGTTTGATTTAACTCTTCGACCTGTTTTTTTAACTCTTCAAGGTTATTAACTGTCTGTTTAGTAAAAATATTATTATTCCGTCCCTTACCACCTTGAACTGCTCCCTTGGGCATAATACGACGACCATCTAAACTGACGATGTTATAACGGTAATTAATTTGTCGACCCAAACTAAGAGCATGATCATAATCATCAACTACAATTACACTTCCCAAAGCATAATCTAAGGCTTTTTGATAACTTGACTGAATGTTAACAAGCTCGTTAGCAAACCCTAAGAATCCTGGAGCTTGCTCAATGACATTACGGTTAACCCCACTAATTGTGGTTGGAGCAAGAGTATCAAGGGGAAGAAATGTTGCTCTTCCTAAGCGGTTGGTGTCTAAAAATTCAAGGGCGTTTTTTGTTGCTTGACTTGATTCCATCACCACTGAAAACATATTTTGTGCAGAAACTACTGAAATTGCTTCTTGATATTGATTATCAACTTCAACTAAATCAATTAATTTTCCAATCACTCCCCCAATCCGACTCTTGTTTTGAATAATATAATCTTGAGCAGTTCGGTTAGTAGTTTGGTGGTTATTTTCATAACTAATTCTTGCTTCTAACTGGTTAACATTTTTCCGAATTTGGTCAATTTTTTTCACAATTGCATCAAATTGTTGGGTTAATAAATCGTTTTGTTCGCGTTCTTTGGTTATATCAGCATTTAACTGTTGACTTCGTCCTTCTTCTGTTTCCAAACGAACTTTATTTTCTTGATACTCTTTTTTTAAACGGGTTGCTTGCAAAACATCATCATTAACATTCGCATTTTTTTGACTTTCACGACTATCAGCCTGGGTCTTTTTTACTCGTAAATCAACTAAACGTTGGTTTAGTTGATTAATATCGTTTTGAAGACTAGCATTTTGTTGTTCATAATCGTTTAACTGGGTTGCAAGACTTTTAAATTCATCATCAGATCCATTAATTTCTTTAGTTAATTCAGAAATCTTTTGGTTAGTATCACTTAATAAACCATTAATTTCTTCAACTCGAGCAAAAAAGATTTGTAAATCTTTTTGAATAATTGCAATTTCAATTTCTGCTAATTCTTTAGACTTTTCTTGATAAATCTTTGCTTTTTTAGCAGCGCGCTCCAGCGAAGGGAGACGTTTACTAATTTCACTAACCAAGTCATTGAACCGGTTTAGATTCTCTTGAGCATGAATTAATTTATTTAAAGCTTCTTGTTTACGTTTTTTATACTTGGCTACCCCCGCAGCTTCGTTAAATAATTCCCGACGATCCTCGGGACGTGAAGAAGCAAAATTAGTAATCGTTCCTTGGGAAATAATTGCTAAAGATGACTTTGTTAGACCAGTTTCAAGTGCTAATTCTTGAACTTCACGTAATTTAACCTTTTCACCGTTGATAAAAAACTCACTTTCACGTTTCTTTTTGTCAAAAGTTCTGGTAATTTCAACCACATCAGCATCAAGGGTGCTAAAAGTGTTACGTTCGTTACTAAAAGTCAAACTAACTTTGGCATTATTTAACGCAGCTTTGTTTACACTACCAGAAAAAACAATATCATCCATTGATTTTCCCCGTAACGACTTATTACTTTGTTCTCCTAATGCTCAACGAATTGCATCAGTGATGTTTGACTTTCCTGATCCATTTGGACCAACAACTCCAATCATTTCACTGGTAAAGTCTAGAGTGGTTGGGGTGGCAAATGATTTAAAACCATATGCATAGAGTGTTCTTAAAAATAACATCGATTATACCTCCTTGTGGTAATCAGTATTAATAATTGAATTAAAAACAATTAGTTCGTCTTTAATTTCTTATAATTACTCTCTTATTTTCTTCTCAGTTTCTCTAAACAATTTTTAGCCGCTTGTTGCTCAGCAGCTTGTTTAGAAAGACCCGCTCCCTCACCATAAACTTGTCCATCCAACTTAACTTCGACTATATACTCAATACTATTATTTTCAACTGGGTGATGCGATTTAACAATATACTGCAAATCACTACGATTTTCTGCTTGTATTAATTCTTGAAGTTCGGATTTATAATCCTTGATTGATTCAAGATATTCACTTTGGGAAATATAGGTAATCAAAGTTTGTTTTAATCATTGTTTAATAACTTGATCAGCACTACCATTAGCTTCGTTATCTAAATAAATTGCTGCTGTGATTGATTCGAAAACATCAGCAAGAATTGAAGGTTTATCATTTCCTCCGCTTGCCATCTCACCATTACCCAAACGAATATAGCGATTCAAACCAATCCTGCGCATCACTCCTGCTAATGTTTCTTCTCGGACAGCATTAGAACGCTCTTTAGTAAGTTTTCCTTCATCAACTCTGGGATTGTTCTTATAAAAGTAGAGCGACATATACTCTTGCAAGATTGCATCACCTAAAAATTCTAATCGCTGGTACGTATAGTCTAATTTATTTTCATTAGCATAAGAATTGTGGGTTAAAGCTTGATCATAATAACGGTGATCATTAATTTTAATTTGAAAAGTAGTTTCAAAATAGTCTTCAAACTTAGATGAATTAATTTTCTTGGTCATGATTTTGTTTATCCATTCCTTCAACTAAATTAACTAAAACTTCGTTTTTCACTGCTTGATAAGTCATCCGTAAAGTTGCTTCAAACGAACGCACATCACTTGAACCATGTGATTTAAAAACAATCCCATTAATTCCTAACAAAATTGCTCCTGCATGATTTTTATAGTCAAATTTTTTAGCTATCGCTTTAAAGGTAGGAATCATTCCAACAAGTGCCATTTTTCTAAAAATTGACTTCTTAGCTTGGTTTTTAACTTCTCTAAAAATACTTTTTGCAGCCCCTTCAGCAGTTTTTAAGGCAATATTTCCTGAAAATCCGTCAGTGACTAAGACATCAACTTTTCCTACTAAAAGTTCGCGAGGTTCTAAATTACCATAGAAATTAATGCTTTTATCAGCACTTAAGAGTTTATATGCTTCTTTTTGCAACTCTTTTCCTTTACCCTCTTCTTCACCAATATTCATTAAACCAACCAAAGGTTTTTCAATTTTATTAACACTGCGAGAATAAACTGTTGCCATTTGTGCATATTGCAATAATTCTTCGGGACTATTTTCTAAATTAGCACCAGCATCCAATAATAACAAAACCTTGTCATCAACATTAGAAGGAATTGTAGGCATAAATCCCGAACGTTTAACCCCAGGAAGGTTACCAATAATAATTTGTGCTCCTGCAATAAAAGCAGCACTTGGTCCTCCTGTGAGCATCGCATCAACGCTATTATTTTTGACCGCTTCTAAAGCACGTACAATTGAAGCATCTTTTTTGCGACGAACGTCTAAAATTGATCCATGAACATCAATTACTTCATTGGTAGGAACAATTGAATAACGAACCGGGTCAACCTTGTATTTTTTCAAAGCAAAAAGATGCGCTTTAATTTCAGTTTCATCACCATAAAAAACTAGTTCTAAATCATCATGAGTCGATAAAAACTTCAATCCCGCTTCAAGCGCAACCTTTGAACCTTTATCTGAACCCATGACATCAAAAGCAATTTTAATCATTTTTATTTTTCCTATCTATTAACGATACATTATAAAGAAACTAAAAGACGACGACATCTTTTAGTTGAATTTTATCTATTCAATTCCAATAATAAAGGTATAAATTTTTTGGCCACCTTCAACAATTTCATATTCAATATTGTAATCTTCATCTAACATCTTGCGTAAATCATTGACATTGCTTGTATCAGCATCTTGACCTACAAAGATTGTTAAAATTTCAACTTTGTTAGTAATATATTTTGAAAGGCTTTTTTCAAAAACCGCACGAATTGAAGGTTGTGTTTCAATAATCTTATTATCAACAATCGCCATTTGTTGACCCTTTTTAACATCAACACCATCAGAAACTGAGTCTTTAGCAGCTTGGGCGATTGAGAAAGAAATGACATTCTTAACTGCTTTAGTTAAGTTTTTCACATTAGCAGAAGTGTTTCCACCTGGTTCAAAAGAAAGTGCTGAACTAACTCCTTGAGGAATCGTTTTGGTTGGAATTACTAGTACTTTTGACTTCTTTTCTTCTTTTTCAGCTTGGCGAGCTGCGAGAATAACATTAGAGTTGTTCGGAAGAATAAAAACATTTTTTGCATCAACATCGCGAATTGCTTTTAAGAAATCATTGGTCGAAGGATTCATTTTATCCCCCGCATTAATCGCTAAATCAATTCCTAGTTCTTTTTCAAAATAATCTTTTTGTTCTTCTGATTGCACCACAGCAATTGTTGCTGTTTGGTTAACTAAATTTCGCTCCTTCAATACTGTTGAAGATTCACTTCACCCTTTTTTAGCATTGGGATTACCACCCTTAACTTGATAATCTGATTGTAAGGTCATGTTTTCAACCTTAACAGTTCTAAAGTCTCCATACTGCTGTAAAAAGGTTAAAACTTGACCAGGATTTAAAGCGTGGGTATGGACCTTTAAAATATCATCATCAATAATCACAACCATTGAAGTATTACCATACAACTGTAACTGATCACGAATTGTGTTAACTTTTAGTTTATTGACATAATTTGAACTTAAATCAACAATTGTTTCTGTACAATAACCAAATTCAACGTCTTCTAAATCAATATCTAAGTTACCACCATCGTTGACCTCTAACTTTTGTAACTCTGCAACAATTTTGCTGTTTTGGACATAATAACTCATTCCTTCAAAGAATTTAACCAGACCATAACCACCAGAATCAACCACACCAACATCTTTTAATTGCTGCAACAAGTTAGGAGTATTATCTAAAGAGGTGTTGGCAAATTGGCAAATTTGAGTTCAAAACTCCTTGTCATCAAGATCATCTGCTAAACCATTGGCTTGTTCAGCAGTTTCACGAATAACTGTTAAAATGGTTCCTTCAACTGGTTTCATTACTGCTTGATAAGCAATTTCACTTGCTTTAATCAATCCTTGTTTTCATTCACCAGGATTTAATAAAGTAGCATCTTTCATCCCTACAGAAAAACCTTTAACAATTTGCGAAAAAATAACTCCTGAATTCCCACGAGCGCCCATGATTAACCCACGCGCAAAGACTGACAATTCTTCACCAATTGTTTGAAACTTTTTATCCTTAATATCTCTATAACCATTAGTTGCAGTTAAGTTCATATTTGTACCTGTATCACCATCAGGAACAGGAAAGACATTTAATTTATCAATATGCGGATAATTATTATGTAAATTATTTACACCGCTTAAAATCATTTCCTTCAAGTATTCAACTTTGTCCATTGTTTCCACCTTATTTTTTCTATTTACAGTCTTAATTATTGCTTAATATTAGTTGTTAGTAATGCCTTCTACTATCACATCAACTAAGTATTTATTTGTAAACTTGTTGCTTTTTTCCAATTCGTACTTAACTCTGATTTGAATTTCGTTAATTACATCTTTAATGTTTATTCCGCTGATTAAAATTACATGAATTTTGAATCTTGAGATTTCAGCGGTTAATAACTCAATTGATTTATCGATATCTAATGTCGCCAAATTGTCATTACCAACTGATGGAGTAGTAGTATTATGATAATCAGCAAAAGAAGCAACACCCGGAACCGTCACAACAGCATTCTTGATAATCTTTAAAATATTTTCATCAATATCAGTTATCATTTAATGAACCTCTTTTCCTTGATTTTAACATATTTTTAGAGAGTGTCTAAAACTATTATATTTATAAAAGTTTCATTGTGAAATATTTAATTTAAACTTTCTACAGAGCTTTTTTGATTTTTTAAAATAAGTATTAACGCTTTTTGGTTGCATATATACAGAAAATTATTTACAATAACCTATGTGTTTTAATATTTTTACGGGTTTAAATTTTTTTAAAATACAGATTAAGGGAGAGGTGAGTAATAATGGCAAGAAAAGATGCTTTAACAGGTAGAGGTCCGCTTTCTGGAAACAACAGATCTCATGCATTAAATGCTACAAAAAGAAAATGAAACTTAAACCTGCAAAAAGTTAAAGTAGTAGACGAAAAAGGAAACATTAAAACAGTTAAGGTTTCTACTCGTACTTTAAGAACTCTTAAAAAAACTGAAAAGTTAGTTTAATATTACAAGCGTAAAAAATAAAGCATCTTAAGATGCTTTATTTTTTTTAACAGTCGTATTCATTTTAGCCTTAATTTCCATATCAACTCTATCTTGTTTTAAAGCAACCTTAAACTCTGTGCTTGGAGTTTCAAGTAAAACTGTTTCCACCTGACTATTTTGATTATAGTCAGGAATAAATTCCTTTAAATCCTTGCGAAGTGAAAATTCATGAATATTTTTAGTCAATTGCTTAGGATCATTAACTATCGTTTTATAACTTTCAATAATTTCATAAGTATTGGTAATTGTTGGAGTTTGTTCATAGATTAAAAACAAAAGATAAACTCCAAAACCTCAAATAATTTTTCGATTAGCTTCAATTGAAGCGTTGTTTAATTGATTAATAGTTTCTTTCTCTTGAACTCTTTGTAACTTTTGGTCTTGTTTGATTTTAAAAGTTTTTAATTCATCATCAGTAAAATCAAAATCAAAGTCTTCAATTTGTGGTTCTTTATCCTCAACATTAGTTTGTTTATGGTTGACAGGAAAAACATAACGATGGTTTTCTTGAACTTTGCGTGCCTTTTTAACTTTATTGATTTCATAAGTTTTTTTGATCGAAAAATAAGCAAAAACATTTAGTACTAATAAACTACCAATTTTACTAACGATATCCATTTTTGGATTATTTTTATTCAAAATAAATCAAATTAAATTAAAAACACAAACAATTGAAATCAACGCCAAGTAGTAATAACTATCATCTTTAGTACTATAAGAAACTACTCCAGCAATTACTGGGAAGAGAACAATTCAAAGAATTAAAAAAAAGTAGGAAAGTAATCGCATTTTAGAGCCTCATATCGAAATTATATTATAAAAATAGCTGGTTTTTCTATATAATAAGACTATGCCCTCTTGGCGGAATAGGCAGACGCATTAGACTCAAAATCTAACGAGGAAACTCGTACCGGTTCGACCCCGGTAGAGGGCACCATTGTATTTTATCCGGTTTCACGACCGGTTTTTTTGTTCCAAAATGGTAAAATGTATCTATAGCGAGGTCAGTGATTTAATGGATAAAAAATGATCAATTATTAAGAACGAAGACGATAACCTTTTATATGTAACTGAAGATGAAAACGGAATCTATTCAACTAAAGAGGCCGCTTTAGCTGATGCGCGTCAACAAGCGATCATGGATAAAACTTTTTTAAAAATAAACAATGAAGCAGAACCTGATACTTATGAAATCACCAACTATACTAGTGCCTTATCACAAGCAGAGTGAAATTCGAAGTTAAAATCAGAATTTAAAATTGCTAAAGCAGAATATATGATTTCTAGAACGAGAGAAAAAAGTATCAAACAAGCGATTCGTAAAGCTAGATTAGTTCGAGATTATGAGAAAGAAGCTAAATTAAAAATTCGACTTAACGAAACTATTTTGAAAAAAAGAAAAAACGAAATTAACTTAAAAGAAGCTAAAATTCGTTTAAAAGAATCTAACAAAATTAATAAAAGAAAAGCAAAAGCTTAAGTTTACTTGCTCATAATCACTACCAAAGGTTCGCTGTTACTAATCTTTGGATTCTGATAAGCAATGAAAGCATTAGAAATGCATCGAGTAGAGAAAACGTCCAAAATTCCTTGGTAGGGATATGCTAAGTTTTCTAAGATAAGGTGATTATTATTCTTTAAACTAAAGAAAGATAGGTAAGTCATTTCTTGAAAATTATTAAAGTTAATTTCCCTAGTACCAGCAGGGATTTTTTTTATCAGAGAATGTTCATTAAAAATTTCTACATCGTCATATTGATTCATAATATCAAGAATTGAAAGGTTCATATCATAACGTTTAGTTGGTTTAGATACAAATTTTATTGGTGCTTGAGGAAAAAGTTCTCTTGCTGTTTTGAGTGCTACCAAACCATCTAATCAATCCTTATCAAAACTTAGTTTGGTGAATTGCAAAGCATAATCCTTAATTAAGACCAATTCTTCTGGTAGAACCTGATCAAAATCACTAATTGCTAAATCAAGTTTAATTTTCTTTTCAATTAAGTCCAAACATCCCCGTTCAACACCGATAATAAAAAATTGTTCGTTATTATAACGATCAAAGTTGAGTTGGGTTGTGGTAGTAACAATTAGAACAACTTTTTTATTTTCCATAATTTATGAATGTTTCTACAAAGGCTTTTTTTTGATTACTTTCAAAAAAGCTATTTCCTGCTACAAAATGGTTTGCTCCTGCTAAAAAAGCAAGCTTCCCAGTTTCTAAATTAATTCCTCCATCAACTTGAATATCATAATTCAGAGCTTTATCTTTCTTAAACGCATCTAAAAATCGAATCTTATCTAAAACCTCGGGCATAAAAGTCTGACCACCAAAACCTGGTTTTACACTCATGACCAAAACTCTATCCAAACGGTCCAGAAACGGAACGACCTCAACAATCTTTGTGGTCGGTGAAATTGCCAAAGTACAATTGACTCCATGAAAGTGGCATTCATCAATAAATTGATGAATATTACTTTTCTTTTTTAGCGATTCAATGTGCATTGTCATTGATTTTGGTTGACAAGCAAAATACTCTTTTAAATATTCTTGAAGATTAACAGTAATTTCTACCATGAAGTGAAGATCTAACTTTAATTGCGGAAACTCACTGACAATATCTTTTAAAATTTTGGGTCCAAAAGTTAAATTTGAAACAAAGTGTCGATCCATCACATCATAATGAATTCAATCAGTACCAGCTGCTAAACAACTTTCAATTTCAGTTTTTAAATTAATAAAATTCGCACTTAACAAACTGGGTGCAATTATAATTTCTGCCATGAACTTTCCTCTTTCTGTACTTCTTCTGCAATTTTGATATAGTCTTCATAAAAAAACAACGGAATATCCTGGGTTTCAACCTTTTTTTTAATCATACATCCCTTTTCACTTAAATGTAAACAATCATTAAACTTACACTCGCCTTGATATTTTTCAAAAATCCGAAAAGCAGAACGTAATTCTGCTAAACTAATTCCTTTTAAATCAAATGCAGAAAATCCTGGAGAATCGGCTAAAAAAATTACTTGATTAATAACATAAATTCGAATTTTGGTGGTTGTGTGTTTTCCACGATTTAAAGCTTTAGAAATAGAATTCGTTCTTTGTTGGTTCTCAAAACTTAAGAAATTATTCAATGTACTTGTTTTCCCTGCTCCTGTTTGTCCAACAAAAACTGAAAGTTTGTTTTCCATTATCTTTTCAATTTCACCCAAAACCTTTTTGTCTGGAGAATTATTATTTAAAAGAAAAGTGGTATAACCCATTTCTTGATAAGCTTTAACTTTTGTAAAAATTAAGTCATCATTTGTTAACAAATCTTTTTTAGTAAAAACTAATAAAGGTTCAATTTGGTATACTTCTAAAAAAGCAAGATACTTATCTAATAAAAAAGTATTGAGCGAAGGTTCTTTTAAAGCGTTCACGAGTAAAACATTGTCAATATTAGCGATTTTAGGACGAAATAAAGTATTTTTTCGAGGAAAAATTTTGGTAATATAACCACTTTGATCATTTAAGTGTTCAAACATTACCAAATCCCCAACATAAAAAGTTTTGGTCAGCTTTTTTAAATTCCCTTTGGCATAACACGAAATGATTTCTTGACGATCAAAAGCAAAAACCTCACTTTGATCACTATCAATATCTAAAATCATTCCTTTTTCTTTTTTTATCATTTTGCTTTCCTAAACTAAGTTAATTACTAATGCAAAACCAAAAACAATTACCAACAAGATTAAAATCATCATCACTAATCATTTTCAGTTAAAGATTTTTAAAAACCGATTAAACTTGCTAACATAAGTTACTAATGGTTTTTCAATATTTTTAGGACGAGTATTGTAATCTTCAAAAGGTTTAAAATTATTGTTATCAATTTGGTCAAAATCATCCATCAATTCATTTAAAGTTTGATAACGTTTATGATAATCTTTCGCCATCGCCCTTAAGATTACGTTTTCTAAAGCACGATTAATTTCAGGATTATAAACTGAAGGTTTAACTAAATCCATCCATAAGTTTAAATCACGCGTTGCAATTTCCTTCTTATGGGTTTGTTCAGGATAATCAATTACATCAAAATTTTCAAAAGGAATCATTCCTGTTGAATAAGCATAAAGCATCACTCCAATTGCATAAATATCAATATAGTAGGGTTGGTTAATATTTTTATCATAATTGTTTTCTAAAAAGAGTTCAGGAGCCATGTACTTTGGTGTTCCGCTAGCTTCAATCAAAGTATTTTTTTCAGTTTGTAAAACTTGGCTAATCCCAAAATCAGCGATGAAAGGATCTCACTTTGCATCCAATAAAATATTCTGCGGCTTAAGGTCTTTATGAATCATTTTGGTCACTTGATTATCGTGAATCCCCTTTAAACCCAGCAAAATTCGTTTGAAATAATATTCTAATTCGTTATTAGAAAAAAGCAAATAGGTGTTAGTAGAAGCGATATTTTGAATCGTTTTATTTGGATAAAATTCTAAAACCATATAAGGATAATTTTCATTTTCAAAAGTAAAGATTCCAAAGTCATCAATCGGAGTAACATAATGTTCAAAATTCAGCGAAGACAAAATTCCTGCTTCTTTTTTAAATGCAACATCAACATTTTTAGCTGTTGTTAAAATTTTTAAAGCTTTAAAGGCATTATTGGTGAGGTCAAGAACTTTATAAACTAAACTAGTAGCCCCCTTGCCTTCTTTGCTAATGATTTTGTACCGACTATCAATTACTTGATTAATTTTTAATTCCATTTTGTTCACCACTAACTTCTAAAATAATTAAAGATAAATTATCAGCCGAAGCTCCAGTCAAGGCCAAATTAATTAAATTTTTTCCCTTCTGTGCTAAAGCATCATTACTCGCCAAAACGTTTTTAATTACTTCAGGATTGATATAATCATGAACTCCATCACTAGTTAAAAGAAAAGAACCACGAATTTTTTTTAAGTGCTTAACATCAACTTGAATATTTTTTTCTGGCCCCAAAGCACTGGTTAAAATTTTTCAATAGTGACGAGGATTAAACCGTTGATCATCTTCATAAAGATGGTTAATCTTTCTTCGTTCAGAAGCTCTTGTTTGATTATACAAATTTTGATCAATTGTTAACTGTTTTAATTTGTCATGGTAGAACTGATAAATTCTTGAATCACCAACATTAACAGTAAAACCATTTTTTCCATCAACAATTAAAAGTGCTGATAAAGTGGTCCCCATCGCCAATTTTTGTTGATCATCGTTGGCGATTATCTCCATTTTTACCCGAATTTTTAGTACCACAACTTCTAATCATTGTCTGATTTCGTATCTTTTAAAATTAGCAAAGTTTGTCGTTTTAAATAAAGCTAAAAACTCATTTAAACCAATTTCTGCTGCCAAATCACCGTGAGGATGACCTCCCATCCCATCACAAACAATCGCTAAAAACTGACCATACTTATTGAATGCATAATCAACTCGATCCTGATTTTGCGTTCTAAAATCACCTTTTTCAGAAATTTTGCTTACTTCGAATTTCACAGTTACCTCGTATAGTTTTATTTTACCATTATCTTTTCTTTTTCTTTTTAATTCGTCACCAGATAAACAACAGCAACAAACAGACAAAAACTCCCAATAACAACAACCACAATAATTCAAGATTTTTAGAAGCAGAGTTTTTATAATTTGTAGATTCAGAATCAGGATTAAGTTGATCATTGTGATTATTCCTATCATCAGGAACCAAAGAAGGCGGTTCGACAAGTGGTGGAGGTGATGAAGTTTCTTCTTTATGTAGAAGAATCTCTATTTTATTGCTAACTTGAGCATTGTTTCCTTCTAAAAATAGTTTGTTATTGATAACCTTACTAATAACATCTGAGGGTAATAGGTAATTTTTCACCAATAAAGTGTTGATAATTGTTTCTAATTGCGTTGGAGTCTGATAAGTAATTACTTCTGGTCAACCAATTGTTTTCAAATCAATCTTCTTAAAAATATTGACCTTGACCAAAGGTTGACCAAGAATTTGTTGATAATTACTACTTCCCATAGCCTCTTTAAAAGAAATTGGCAAGCAAAGAGTTGTGTGATTATTTGCATGGTTGAACACAGGTAATGGTTGAGTACGTAAATTTTCATACCAGAGTTGAATCGGAGAATTTGCTTTAAAATGACTTTTAATAAAATTATCAATCTTGAAGTAGAGATCAAGATTATCAATCGGAAGTTGTTGTTTGGTGGGGTCAAACTCTAAATTAATTTCGATTTGTTGAGCATGGGTAAAGTCAAGAATTTTGATAAGGTGAAACAAAGACATTGCAATAATTTTAGTGGTAAGGGTTGCATAAACTTCGTTATTATAAGGAACATTTACTTGCAAATCTTCAAAATATTGAGAGTTATAGCACCCACTGATTCAAAACCGAGGCATCACTCCTGGTCCTTGCAAATCACTCTCGGTGTAACGTTTTTGTTCATGAACAGAAAGAAATGGTTCAAAGTGAATTTGAGCTTGATAAAGTTGGTTTAAAATCACTTGAGCTGAGTTGGGGAAATCTTGATAAGGTACACTGGTAAGAATGCCAGTTTGATAACTATAACGTGGTGTAAATTCTCCAACAAATTTATAGCTTTGATCATTAATTGTTAAACCAAAATTAACTTGAATTTTAAACTGGAAAAACTTTTTCTCATCATTTGCTTGTTGCTCTTCATCACTTAAATCAACCATTTTCTCTTCAAAACTTAAATGATCATAATTGATTAAGTGTTTAGTTAAGTCCCAAATTTCTTGCGAAGGTTTAAAAGCAGTGTCAATAACATTAATTCCCGATTCACCTCCTCCATAGCAGTTGGTTTCATGAGCTTGAAGTGGTTTAGTGTACTTAAAAGTCGTTGTTGCTAATAAACCGTGATGAATAAAAAGGTGTTGCTCGTTATTGGTATAAGTAGAACTAAATTCACCCTCGCTATTAAGTTTATAAGTATCTTCTTGATAACCAGGACGAATAAAGTCATCAAGATAAGGTAAAGAAAAATTGATGTCAGCAACTGGTGCGATACTAGAAAATAAAGGCGTGGAGAATAATCCTAAACTAAAGAATAAACTTTTAAACATAAAAAAACCTCCCGTTGAAGTATACGGAAGAAAAAGACTTATTTTTTTAAAAAGTTTTCAATTTCAAAAAGATGGTCAATTTGATAAGTGGCCAAAGGTTGAATTGCCTTGTTATAGGGTTGGTTAATCACAAAAGAATTTTCAAAATATTCTATCATTCCCACATCATTATCATCATCACCAACCACAATCACTTGGTTGTCAGAAACATTAAACTTTTTTTGTAATACTTGAATTGCATGACGTTTAGAAGAGTGAGGTGGATGAATTTCTAACACTTCACTATCATTATTTTTAATAATTGTTAAATTGGGAGCAATTCTTTGGACATCAAGAGCAATCTGGTCAAGTTTTTCGCGTTTTTCTTGAATTTTAAAACAAACTAATTCAAATGATTTTAAATCAGTAAACGAATAATTAGTAACCTTCCGTTTCAACTGACCGTTTTCATAATATGAAGGATGGTCAGTAAATAAGTAAAACTCTTCAAAAGGAGTAGCATAAATTAAACTTTGCAATTCCTGGTTTTCCAAATAATCAATGATTACGTCACGATCTTGATGAGGCAAAACACATTGATAAAGAATCTTTCCGTGTTGATCACGAATTATCGCCCCTGCGTTAGTAATATAAAATGATGACTGAATCTTTAAAGTTTTCATTTCATAAAGCATTTGTTCATAAGGTCGACCACTTGCAATCACAAAAACTTGGTTTTGGGCGATAAATTCTTGAACAAACCGCAAATCAGAAGGATCAACTTTCCCATCAGCGCCATTTCGAAGCGTACCATCATAATCACTAAATAATCATCACTGCATTATTTCTCTTCTTTCTTCATAAGTTTACAAATAAAAAAACCATCAGTCGCTTGTTCAAAACCAAATAATTGTTGACTAAAAACCACTTTCATATCAGGATGAGCAGATAAAAACCGCTCAATCTGGGTTTGGTTTTCAACCTTATTTATCGTGCAAGTTGAATAAACCATAACCCCACCTTTTTTTAAAACTTGATAAGCAACCTCTAAGAGTTCAGCTTGGGTTTGGACTAAGGTAGAAAAATCATCACCAGAATTATTAAAGTTTAATTTAATTTCTGGTTTTCTTTTTAACACCCCAAAACCAGAGCAAGGAGCATCTAATAAAATAAAATCATAAGGTTCGTCATTAATTGCCAAAAGTGCATTTTGAGTTCTCAATTCAACATTATTACATCCTAATCGAACTAAATTCTGTTGAATTAAATCAATTCGTCAAGGGTTCAATTCATAAGCGATAATGACCCCAGTATTTTGCATCAAAGCGCTAAGATGACTAAGTTTACCCCCAGGAGCACTGCACATATCAAGCACCCGACTATTAACGCTAGGGTTTAAAACTTGTCCAACCAATACTGAAGCTGCATCCTGAATTGTAATTTCACCAAGCCTATATAATTCAGAATGCACCAAAGGTTTAGTAGCAATCAAACAATCATCAACTCCCAAAACCCGAGTAAGACCAAACTGGTCTTGATACTGATTTAGAATTTGTTCAACGCTGGTTTTTAAAGTATTTACCCGAAAATTAATTAATGGTTTTTTCACCGAGTCAATCACAACTCCCATAGCATTCTCTTTCCCATAATCATTGCTTAATAAGGTGAAGAATTTTCACGGAAAGGCATGAGTTAAACAAAAGTTTTTGTCCTGATTCTTTTCCTTAACAAGATAAAGTTCACTTTCTTGAGGAACAAGAGTTTTTAAAACCTTATTAACTAGTCCGGCGAACTTTGGATCAATAGTTTTAACTAAATTAACACTTTCATTAACAACAGCGTAAGGCGGAATTGAAGTTAAATAACGGAGTTGATAAACTCCCATTCAAAGCAAAATTTGCACTGATACTGGTGTTTTTTTCTTATCGATTAATTTATTAACCACATACGAAAGATAAATCTTCCAAGTCACCACTCCGTGAACTAAGTTAAACACTAAATTCTTATCAACTGGTTTTAATTGATTATTATTTGCAACTTCATTTAATAAAAGGTTTGAAAAAGCGTGATTTTCAATTACTCTAATTAAAATCTCTCAAGCTTGATGTCGAGGATTAGAACTTTTTGGCAATGTCATTTCTTACCCCAAAAAAGTCAATCTCCAAAATATTAGTGTTTACAAGCACTTGCACTTTTTTATGATCTTCTAAATCAGTGAATAAACCGTGAGCAAGAATATAAGTATAAATTCGGTCGCTAATTACTTTTGATAATTGATCAATAAAGTTATCCTTAGTAAACAAAGTTTTATAAATCGAAGCTAAGCGGGGGAGATTTTCTTGGATAATTTCAATAAATAAACCATAATCTTTTAAGATAATTTCTTCAACCTCACTTGATAATTTCTCATAAGCTGAAACTGATTCATAATCAGTTAAACCTTCCTTAATCAAAATATCACGAACTTTAGCAATAGCATTTTCTACAGTATCATTTTGAACAACATACTGGTAATTATCTTTTAAAGGAATTTCAAATAAAGATTTTGCTAAACGTTGTTTAATAATTTCCTTACCTTCAGTTCCGCGAGTAATAATCCGTTGTTGAAGTTCATAAAAACTTGGAGGCATCAAAAAGATTGAAAGGACGTTCTTTTCTTTTTTAACCACTTGAGTTGCACCTTCAACTTCAATTTCTAAAACTACATTCTTCCCTTGTTTTGTTTGTTCCTCTACTAACTTTCGCGGAGTACCATAATAGTTCCCGATGAATTCAGCATACTCAACTAAATCTCCGTTCTGAACTGCTTGTTCAAATTCACTTTTCAAGACAAAATGATAGTTTTTTCCATCCACTTCTCCAGGACGAGAAGCACGAGTTGTCATTGAAACTGAATAAACTAAACGGAGTTTTTCATCTTCAAACAACCGCTCGTTAATTGTTCCTTTCCCCACTCCGCTTGGTCCAGAAATAACCACAATTTTTCCAGTTTTGTCTGTTAATTTTGTCATTCTTAATTCTCCTCTAATCTAAAAATATAAAGATACTTATCAACCTTGCTTTTGACCACTTTGCTTTTCAAAAGTTTTAACCAACCGTTGATGATTTCTTCCAAAGGAATTGGGGATTCCACCACAACTACACCCCAATTGTTTAAGAGATTAATTGAGGCTAACTTTTGAAAAAACTGCTCGTAATATTCAGTGTGAGGAAAAGGGGGATCTAAATAAATCAAATCAACCTTAACTTGATTGTGAACCAATTGGTTCAATAAAACCAAATAATCACTTTGACTCAAAACAAAGTCATCAGGATCAAGGCCATGAAAATTTTCTTTAATAATTTCTAATGCTTCAGGGTTTAAATCATTGACATAGGCCTTCTTTATTCCTCGTGATAAACCCTCCAAACTTAAAGCTCCACTACCAGCAAACAAATCCAGAGAAATTTTGTTTGTAAAAATAAAGTAGTTATTCAAAATATTGAATAAATCTTCTTTCACTCTTGCAGTGGTAGGACGAGTAGAAAGTGAAGGTAAAGTTTTTAATTTTCGGTGTTTATATTTACCAGCAATTACGTTCATTAAACCTCACCTTGATGCTTTCTTATTTTAATAATTATAACAATAAGCTCTTTGGGGTTGTATAAACTTTTTTCACAAAAACAACCATTAGTTTAATTAAAAGCAAGGGTTTGCTAAAATATGAAAAGAAGCGGAGATAGAAACTATGAAAATCGATTTGACCAAGGATTTACTCCAAGAGCAGATCCCAACCAATGATTGGTTAATTAAAGACAACGAGTCTACAATTATTAGAAGAATAAGTGATAATGTTCTGGATGTTGAGCACCTTAATGCTGATGAAGAACAAACAATGCAGCGATTAATTGATTTTGTCCGTTATTCTCAAGATCCTGACTTAAACCCTGAAGATAAACCAGACCATCTTCGTCCAGCAGTTGGCTTAGCTGCTCCTCAAATTGGAATTAATAAAAACCTCTTTTTTATTCGGATTGAATGAGACAAGGATGATTTAACCAAGGTTGAAGAAATTGCAGCAATTAATCCTAAAATTCTTTCACGCTCTTCACAAATTGTTGCTCTTGAGGATGGCGAGGGGTGTCTTAGTGTTGATATTGATCACGAAGGATTGGTTCCTCGTAGTTATAAAGTTATTGTTAGTTATTATGATTACTTATCAAAAAAACTTGTTAATAGAACTTTAAGAGGTTATCAAGCTGTCGTCTTCCAACACGAATATGATCACAATATCGGGAAGTTATATTATGATCATATCAACCAAGAAAACCCTTACTTTAAAAAAGATGATTGGTTATTTATTTAAAGGATAACCAATCACTGGTTTAATAGATATGACTAAAGAACAACAAAAGTTGTTCTTTTTTTAGATAAAAATAAACCATCATTTCAACAATTAATTACCTTTGATAATTACGCTTGTTATAATCTGGTTTTTAGATATCAATTGAAATTTACCGTTTTTTTATCGAGATAGACGCCAGACAGAAATTAGGGTAGAATAAAAATAATATCAGTCTTTTTTAAAACCTATTATTTAGCTTAACCAATAAGAGCTCGGGTTAAACTAAACAAATTTTAATATTAACATTATTGATGGGTGAAAAAGACCAGTTTTTAAATTTTTAAAAGGAGAAAGAAATCAATGGAAAACAAAAAAAAGGAAGTAACTAAAAGCCCAATTAAGAAAGTTATCAACCAGAATGAAAAAGCACCACTAGTTGAGGAAGAACCCTTTCATTTTCGTCAACGTGAAGTTGTTCGAAAATACAGCGGAGGGAACATTCCTACCAAAGTCTTTGCTTTAGGAGGATTAGAAGAAATCGGAAAGAATACCTATGTAATTGAACATGATAATGAAATCATTATTATCGATGCAGGGGTAAAATTTCCTGATGCAGGAATGCTAGGAGTTAATGCAGTTATTCCTGATTATTCTTATTTAGTCGAAAACCAAACAAAAATTAAAGCGATGTTTATTACCCACGGACACGAAGATCACATCGGTGGAATTCCTTATTTATTAAAACAAATTAAAATTCCAGCAATTTTTGCTCCTGAATTAGCTGCAGCTTTAATTCGTGACCGAATGAAAGAAAACAAAGTTACTGATAAAACTGTAGTCAAAGAATATGTTGCTGAAGATAAATGAAGGTCAAAAAACTTCCAAGTAAGTTTTGCAGCATTGAATCACTCTATTCCTGATGCTTTTGGAATTCTTGTTAAAACACCTAATGGAAACATCTTCTCTACAGGTGATTATAAGTTCGACTGGTCACCTCTTGGACACTTTGCAGAGATTGACAAACTTGCAGAAATTGGAAACGAAGGAGTGGAGTTATTAATGGCTGACTCCACTAACGCTGAAGTGGTTGGTTATACTCCTGGTGAACGAGGAATTATTGACAACTTGGATAAACATTTTATTAAAGCAAAAGGGAGAATTTTAATTACCACTTTTGCCTCTAATGTCCACCGAATTCAATACATTATTCAATTAGCTAATAAGTACAATCGAAAAATTGTAATTCTTGGTCGTTCAATTGAACGAATTATTAAAATTATTCGAAAAATGGGACATTTAAAAATTAGTGAAAAACGCTTCATTAAACCAACTGATATGCACAAGTATCCTGATAACGAATTAATGATTATTACCACTGGATCACAAGGTGAACCAATGGCAGCACTTTCACGAATTGCCAATGATAAACACCAAAGCGTCCGTATCAAACCAGGTGATACAGTAATTTTCTCTTCTTCACCAATTCCAGGAAATCGTGCTGATGTTGAGCGTTTAGTTAATAGTTTGACCAGAATTGGAGCGACTGTCATCGAAAATACTCCTACTAACCAAATCCATACTTCTGGACACGCTAGTCAAGAAGAACAAAAGCTTTTGTTCACTCTTTTAAAACCAAACTACTTTATGCCAATGCACGGAGAATACCGCATGCTAAAAAAACATGTCGAAACTGCTCGTTCAGTTAATTTAAAGTCTGGTCATGGTTTTGTAGTAGCAAACGGAGATCAAATTGAGTTACTGAATGGATTTGCGAAGGTTGGTCGGAGAATTGATGCTGATGCAATTTATGTTGATGGGAAAGATATGACTGGGCAAGCATCAAATGTGATTCGTGAACGTGATACTTTAAGTAAAGATGGACTAATTGCTGTTGTGGTTTCAATTGATTCTCAAAACAATAAGTTGTTAGCTCAACCCCGCATCATTTCTCGAGGAAGTTTCTATGTCAAAGATTCTGGAAGCATTATTGGTGAATCGATTGGAATTGTCACTAACGCTGTAGTTGAAATCTTAAATTCTGATCGACCAACCTTCGGAGCGATTAAAAAAGCAATCAAACAAGCACTTTCACCTTACATTTTTAAAGTCAAACGTCGCAATCCCTTAATTATTCCTGTTATTCTCAACAAGAAATAAAAAAAGCACTTTTGGAATTGCTTTATAATATAAAGTGTATTAAAAGGAGGAAATAGTTATGAGAAATTCAGTTACTGGAATTTCAAGAGGATTTATTATCTTTGCTCAGGTGTTTGGAACAATGTTTGCCATAATCGGTTTAATTGCCTATTGTGCTTTATTAGATGATGTTATTAAAGGTTTGGGCAACGGGTCTAATGATAATATTGTTGCAAAAGCAAGTGCAGGGGCAATTATGTCTTTAATTGTTTATTTTGTGTGAAAATCAGTTTGATCTTGTGTTGTTATTATTCGTAGCATGAATGAAATGGATGACTTTACTTTGAGTGCTAACAAATGAATAATTTCAGCATTAAGCTTAACTGTTGGTGGGTTTTTTACCCCTTTCATTATTAGTTCATTTCCCAACATTAAAGTTAGCGCCACTATCAAACCAAAACCATTCTTGACTAAAGCATTTGGAATGTTTATGGTGGTGGGAGGACCTTTGGCAATGTTAACTTATGGAATTTATATGCGTAACAATATGGGCGGAGCAGCGCAAGGATGAACGATTGCAGTGTTTGCTATTAGTGGTTTCTTGTTGGTTTTGGGAGCGTTAAATGTTGGTTTCTTCTACCAAAAAAATGCCAATCAAAAGTACGAATCAAGCACTTTTATGAAACTTTTAGCAAACACTACCCTAGTAATTGTTACTTTAGAGTTAGTCTTTGTGATGTTAGAAGCGGTTTTAAGATTATTAGCCAACCTTTATCGAATGATTTACGAATCCTCACAAAACGGGTTCTTATGAGGACTATTGGCTTTGGTTAACTTTATGTTTGTGATGATTTATGTCTTGTTTGTGATTCGTCTTACTTGAGAAACAATCACTGGAATTTGAGCAGATGAAGTAGAATTCAACGTCTTTGAGCCATTAAAGGATTATCAAAAAGATCAAAAAAACAGTCAGCTCGCATAGCCCTGATTTAGTTAAAATAAAAGAACTTCCAATTTGGAAGTTCTTTTATTTTTTATCGTTTTGGTTTAATTTGGTACTTTTGTCTCAAGATTTTAATGATTGAAAGAATTACTAGAGACATTCACGTTAAATACTGAATAAACAAGGAGATGTTTAATAATCGCAAACCTGCTAAACCAGAAAACTGTAAAATACTAAAAACATCGCAAAGCAATCAGAACAAGAACTGGATCTTTAGTCCTAACACTTGAAGAATTGTTGCAGTCATTTTAAACGAACTTGCCAAAGAGTCTAAAGTTCACTTTAAACCAAGATTGAACCCATCATTATAACCAAAATCAGGATACTTGCCATTGTTATCATGAGGATAAGGGTTATTTTCATGACCAAACAATAAGTTTCCTGCATTAGATAAATAAGCAAACCACGAAAATACTAACATTGCAAACAAAGCAAGACCAGTGAAATAAATTGTTGCTTTAACAACAACTGGTTGAGTTTTTAAATCCAAAACAAGTCTTGCTTTTTTATGCAAAATTATTCATCCCACCGGGGTAACTAAAACAGTAAACAGTCCCATCGTCATATCGCCAATATAACCCATTCCCAGAGTTGTTAAGAAAAAAAAGGCATTAGAAACCATACTTCAGAATCATTGTGATTCCTTGTGTTCAGTAATCATTAACACCATTAAGATTCCTGTAAAAGAAGCCACTCCTGATAACGCTCAAAAAATTGCTACTAAAATTCCTGCCGCACTACTAGTTCCAAATACTGAATGACCACCAGGTCCAGTGACGTAGTTATACTTATCTAAAGGAATAAAATAACTTGCACCTTCCTTATAACCTTGAACATTAAATAAGGCAAAAAAGGTAGTAATAACCATGGAAATAAACATTACATAAATCAAAGGTTTAGAAAGACTTTTAAGATCACTTTTAATGCTTCTCAGACCTAAAAAACTTGATCCGACCACTTCGTGTTTAGCCATTAATGGAGATTTCGACTTTCTATATCTTTAATGGCATCTTCAAAGGAATTAACCACCAAGACAACTTCTTTTAATGTTGGATCAGCAAAACTTCCTGTCAACATTTCATTCACTCCTCATCCCGGGATAGCATCACCACTTGGACGTAATTGGGCACGAAAATCAGAAATCACTGGATAAATTGCTAAGACGTCACCAAGTTTTTTAGCTCTGGTAATTGCATAACCCAATTCAAACATCGTACCACTATCATATTCAGCCAAATCAAAAATAAAGACATTAGCTTTTTCCATTAAATTATAGTCGTTAATAAAAATTTCATAGTTAGTACGAACACTACCATCATTGTGGGGTAAATCGATTGGATTAAAGATTAAACTACTATCCATTTCATATTTTTTAAAATATTCAACTAACATTTTTCCCTCGTACTTACGTTGATTTTGTTCAGCACTAGAGAAAAGGGGACCCGCATTATAAATCCCAGTAATTTTTGTTTCAGACATAAAAAACCTCCTTGTTGATTTCTGACCTCCCCACCAATAGTCACAATGTTATTTCCCAAATTCTAAATTAAACTTGAAATAACTCCCTATTTATTGACATTATTGGGGACGAATTCAACAAGTACGACATCGGGGTTGATAGCTATCTTGGGCCCCAATTAAAACAATTGGATCATCTTTTTTTGCTGGTGCTCCATTAATTAATCGCTGACTAAAACTAGCATCACGTCCACAAATGGTGCACACAGCTTGAAGTTTAGTAACATAATCAGCTTCCACTAATAATTGATCAGTATTTTGAAAGGCATCACCCTTAAAATCTTTATCTAAACCATCAACAATTAAGTTAATTCCCTGTTCTGATATCTCAAGAATTACTTGCATAATATTTCGATCAAAAAACTGCACTTCATCAATCCCAACCACCAACCTACAGTGATCTTCAACATCTTCTTTGTGAACATAGTCAAGAATTTGACTAGATTCTGTAACTACAAAAGAAGGCAATTCTTCTCCATCATGAGACATAACTTTGCTTTGTTCGCCGCGAGTATCTAAAGATGGTTTAAAAATTAAAACCTTTTGATTAGCAAAACTTTTGCGACGTAAACGTCTTAAAAACTCTGTAGTCTTTCCAGAAAACATTGGTCCACAAATTAATTCAATGATTCCCTTTCGCTGTTTGGGTTCATGTGTTGTCATCTTTGTTGATAATCCTTTCCTCTATTTTACTCATATTCATAATAAAGGAATTTTAGCAACAGTTATAGTCGCTATAACTGTTTTGTCAAGACACTCAAATCAAAACCTCCCAGTTTTGATTAAAAAACCTTTTTAAATCGCCCTTTGTTCAAAATAACAGTTGCAATTGGAAAAATTTCCACTTAAATCACTGTTCTAAATGAAAATGGAAAATAAGCACTAAGATTTAAATAATTGCTCATTTGACTAGTTAAAGTTTGATAACCCAAACTCTTAATTTGCGCTTCCACACTTTCATTAAATTTTATCGTCACATTCATTCACCAAAAGATAATAATTAACATTATCACCCAGCCAATGATTGCTAAAGCTTCAACACTGATCCAATAACGTAGTGACACTTTTTGATTCCCATCAACCCCGGGAAGAAAAGTTAATAGCATCATCGCTAAAAACAAACCATCCAACAAGAAATTTAAAAGGTTTAAACCTCAATATTGATAATAGTAAAGGTTGTGGGTTTGATGAGTCTTTTCTTGAGCATAAACAACACTTTGACAAACAATCAAGTTGGTGGATAAATTTTCTTGATCCAAAACACGGTTAGAAAGCCAAAATTGTTTAGTTCTTTGATGATAAGTATAACAAGCACTGGTTAACCCAAGCTTCTGAGTCTTAACCAGAGGGTGATCAAAGTGATTCTTTTCAATTAATTGGTCAAAAATTTCTCGACCACTAAAACTAGTTTTCAGACGAGTTGCTCACCAATAAAAACCAAGTCTACCAACTGTTGAAAACAAAAATAACACACAAAGAAAAATAATAAAGATGATAAGAATGGCCCCAGTTTGGGTACCTAAACGTTGAAACATTCATTCACTTCCTTCTATTTAATAAAAATTAAGGGTTGATCATAATCAAGCAGATGATTATCAAGATAAAGCGGTTTTCCAATCAATAACTGCTTTTTTCACGATGCTAAACGATAAAAATATTGTGAGGTTAAAGGGTTAAAGTGATCATAAGCATCGCCATTGACATAGTAAGTTTCCCGCTCTTGTTCTACTGAAATCAAAAACGAAGAAGCATCAAAACTACTAATAAAAAATTCAGAATCAAATTGTTTAATTAAATTAGACGCAGCTGTCTCTTTTCAATATACATAAAGCTTAAAATCAAGTGTACTTAAAAGATAGGCGTTTTCTACTTCAACTACCTGATTAAGGTTGGTTAAGTTAAATTCTTTAAATTCATTATTCACGTAGAAATATGTTTGTTTTGAAGTTAAAGTTTGAAAAAGTAAACCATCAAGAAAACAGCCGATCAAGACATAATCATTTCAAGTTTCCACTTGTTGAACTTCTTCTCACTGATGGTCAAATTTCAGAATATAACTACTCAAACGGTTAGGCTTAATCAACGAAAGGTAATAATCTTCGTTCACCTTTACAACATTATAAAGATAATCATCAAAATAATTAATGGTAGTAATTGCTGTGTGTGAAGCTTCTAAAAACGAAGAGTTCAAAGGGTGGGGGTGCTTTAAAAAATCTTCATTCAGAACACCTTTTTTAGAAATATTCACGTTAATATCACCCATCGGGATTGTTGCTAAAAGTTTTGGTTCAACATCAAACTTAGCATCAGTTAAATACAACCAGTCATCAATAATTCAAAAATTAGTAATCCAATGACTGCTTTCAACTTTTTGGTGCAGCAATTTAGAAAGATTAGGAGGAACTTGCTTTTTTCAATTAAACTTTTTCATCGTTTTAATTATAAATTAACAACCCAACTTTAATTGAAAAAATAGGACCAAAGTCCTATCATTTTCTCTATTTATCTCGGATCGCTTCGATTCCTGGTAATGCTTTACCTTCCATGTATTCCAAAGAAGCTCCCCCTCCAGTAGAAATTCAAGAGAATTTATCAGCCAAACCAAGTTTTTTTGCAGCTGCAGCAGAGTCTCCTCCACCAATTAAAGTGAACGCACCATCTAAATTAGCAATTGTCTGACCAACTTCTAAAGTTCCTTTTTCAAAGTTCTTAAATTCAGTTACTCCCATTGGCCCATTTCACACTACAGTTTTTGCCCCTGTTAGTTCTTTTTTAAAGAGTTCAATTGTTTTTGGTCCAATATCTAAACCCATGACATCTGTTGGCATATCGTTGCTTGTATCAGAAAAGGTCGGAACGACATCTTCAAAACTTGGTGCATTAGCAGAATCAATAGGAAGAATAATTTTTCCTTTACCAATTTCTAGGTAATGTTTAGCATCTTCAATTTTATCTTCTTCTAATAAAGATTTACCTACCTTATGACCCTGAGCTGCAAAGAAAGTATAAGCCATTCCTCCGCCAATCAAGATTTTATCAACCTTGTTTAAAAGGTTGTCAATTACCCCGATTTTATCAGAAACTTTCGCTCCTCCTAAAATCGCCACAAAAGGAGTAGCAGGGTTATCAATTCCCTTGCTCAAATTAGCCAACTCTGCTTCTACTAAGAAACCAATTCCTGACTGAGCAATATTAGCTGCAATTCCAACATTTGAAGCATGAGCACGATGGGCAGTTCCAAACGCATCGTTAATGAATAAATCCCCTAATCCCGCTCAATACTTACCAAGTGATGAATCATTTTTTGATTCTCGCTTCACAACTTCGCCATTAACAACATCTTCAAAACGAGTGTTTTCTACTAAAAGAATTTCACCTGAATTTAATTTATTAACCGCTGTTTCTAACTCTTCACCCTCAGTTACAGGAACAAAAACCACTTTTTGTTTCATCAATTCTTCTAAACGTTTTGCAATTGGTTTTAAAGTTTTAGTTTGTTTATCTGCTTCACTTTTAATTCGACTTAAGTGAGAGAATAAAATAACCTTTGCTTGATTTTCTACCAAGTATTTAATCGTTGGTAACGCAGCAGTAATTCGGTTATCATCAGTAATATTTCCCTGTTTATCTAAAGGAACATTGAAATCAACTCTGACCAAGACTTTTTTATTAGCAACATCAAGATCTTTAATGGTTTTTTTCTTATTGTAATCCATAATTAGTTTCCTCTTTCTTATTAACTAGTATAATTCTATTCTAACTCGTTTTTAGCAATTTAGATATTCAGATTAAAACCTTTATCGACAAAAAAACAACCCTTAATGCGGTTGTTTGTTATTATAAAGATTGTCTTGACGATTATAATGATAAAACGTGAAGTGCAGTTCTCACAAATTGTGAAGTATATGAACTTTCGTTGTCATATCAAGCAAATACTTTTACCAATTGAGTACCATCATTTTCAATTACCTTAGTTAAAGTAGCATCAAAGATTGAACCATGTGATTCTCCAACAATATCAGCAGAAACAATTTGTTCTTCATTATAAGACATTGCTTCTCCTAAAGCTTTATTTGAACTTACTGCTTCTTTAATTGCAGCATTAATTTCTTCAACACTAGTATTTTTGTTTAATTCCACAGTTAAATCAGTAATTGATCCAGTGATTACTGGCACTCTTAATGCAAATCCATCCATTCTTCCGTTCAATTCTGGTAGAGCTTTACCAACAGCTACTGCTGCTCCAGAAGTAGTTGGAATAATGTTTCAAGCAGCAGCACGTCCACGACGTAAGTCACTGTGTGGTAAATCTAGTAATCTTTGATCGTTAGTAACTGCGTGTACAGTAGTCATCAACCCTTGTTTTACTCCAAATTTTTCGTTTAAAACAAATGCTAAGGGAGTTAAACAATTAGTAGTACATGAAGCTGCAGAGATGATGTCATCTTCGGGAGAAATATCTTTTTCATTTACTCCATAAACAATAGTTTTTAAATCCCCTTTAGCAGGTGCAGAAATTAAAACTTTCTTTGCTCCTGCAGTCAAGTGCGCTTTTGCCTTTTCTTTATCAGTGTAGAATCCAGTTGATTCAATTACTAAGTCAACACCCAAATCGCTTCATTTTAAGTTAGCAGCATCTTTTTCAGCAAAGATTTTTACTTCTTTACCATCAACAATAATTGCCCCGTCTTTAGCACTAATTTCACCTTTGTGGAATCATCCGTGTGCTGAATCATGCTCTAACAAGTAAGCCAAGGTTTTTGGATCAGTCAAATCGTTAACTGCAACAATTTCAACATCTTTGTTGTCTCACAATTTTCTGAAAGCTAAACGACCAATTCTTCCAAAACCGTTAATTGCGACTTTTTTTGCCATATATAATATGTTCCTTCTTTCGTTAATAATTCATAAGTTTATTATAATATAAGAACATTAAATACTCAAAGATTTTCCCCAAATTACTAACTAATTATCATCAGAAAACTAACTCAAAGTTATCATCATTATCAACCTCTATTCAACCTAGTGTTGATCTTGAAAAAATGAAAAACAAACCTTTTCTTTAAACCAAGAGAGGTTTGTTTTTTTACATTATCGGTTTTTAACCATGACTGTGTTCTAAATTTCTTGGAAAGGATACTTCTTGTAGCGACAAATCTCAGTTATTAATTCCAACTCTCTTATTAGCACTCTTGATTGCAAAGTAATTGCCTTCGATAAATTTTATAATATCTGGAATTGACAAACTAACTGCTAAGGCATTGTTTAAATATCAAGATGGAGCCTTATTGCAATAAGAATTAATCGAATCTTCTAAAGTTGAATTGTCACTGCTGATAACATTGTCTTTATTACAAAAAATGCAAGCACTATTCTCTATTCAGGGAATAAAAAATGGACCAATAGTAGAAATATCGTTAAAATAACCCACATTCAACATCGGTATTTTGAATTTGATTGTTAATTCATTGATTTCTTCAACAATTTCTTTTTCATCAGCAGATAGAATTAATATCGTTTTTTGGAAGTTCATACTACGAATTTTTTCTATTAAAAACAAGGATTCTGTACCAGAATAATCTTCATTTGTTTCAATTTTCAGATTATCAAACCGATCGATTAATCCTGATTTTAGTACCTTTGTTTTTAATTTTCCTGCGTCTTTTTTTGAAAAAATAAACTGTCGATTTAGATTTGTGTCTTCGATAATATCTTTGTCAAACAAAACAAAATTTTTAGCTCCAATAGAAGCCAAGGCATAACTAATCGCGTTTCCGATTCCGCCACACCCGACAATAAAAAAATTAAAAGACTCTATTTTATTTAAAAGACTTTTGTAATCACCAGTTCCTACATGATAATTTAGCATTAACTCACTTCTACTCAATAAGTCTTCTTCATCAAAACAATCATCGATTATAATTGAACCGTTCAAAATATAATCTTGCATATCTTCATCTATTGATAAGCGATGCATTTCTTTTTTTAATTCATTTTTAGAAAAAAATGTTGTGTTCAATAAATAATTAAAAATCGATTTGTTCTTTTCTCATTGATTGTTGCTTATTATTTTTTGATTAGTTCCTTTGTTTAAAACAACAAATTCTTTTGCCTTAAATACCATAAATGTTTTGGCTAATTTATATTTTTCCATTGCTCCTCCTTAAAAACAGTCTAGTTATAAAAACTAGACTGTTTTACTCTACTGATTAATTCATCATTAAACCAACAAACATAACTCACACCTCCTCTCCCTACGTCGAATTGCAAGAACTATGGATTAGGTTTAATAATTCTTTGTTTTTTACCATCAATTATAATTGGCTTATTTAATTCAACAACTAACATCGGTTTGGTATGTGAAAAATCAACATCATACACAATGGGAATCTCTTTTTTAGCTTCATCTAAAATTTCTCGAAGAATTTCAATTGGTTTAACACCAGTTCCTTGATCATCAAATTTTTCATATTTTCCCAAGATAATGGCAGATACTTGATCAAAAATTCCGTTCAATAAACAAGCGCTAAAGTTCTTCTCCACAACCTCAGCATTCTTACAACTATCTTCTAACAACAAAACATCACCTGGTTGGATTTTTAAACCGTACTCTGAGCCAAAGGTTCCCAGCATTGCATTGACATTACCACCAATCAAGCGTCCTTTAATCGGATGAGACGACTTGAAAAATTCATATTTCCACGAGGACTGACTAAAAATCTGTTTAGGCTGTTCAAAGTCTTCTCAATTTTTTCAATCATCAGTCCATGAATTTGGAACATTATAAATATGTTTTTTTGAACTTAAAACACAGTCAAGAAGGGAATTATATGTTATTGACTTAAATTCTGGCTCTATATCACCAAAACTAGGAATCAAAGCAGGACCATACAAAAAACGAATTTTAGAACTCTTAATTCTATTCATCGCACCAAGTAATAAAACAGTAATATCAGAAAAACCGCAGATAACTAGGTTCCTTTTTCTGTTTTCTAATAATTCATAATCAAGATGGGGGAGGATTGAATTGGTATCAAACCCGCCAATTGAAGACATCAACACATCCAAATCTTCATCTTTTAACAAATTATTAATTTCTGCAGCTCTCTGTTTTATAGAACCAGTTCGATAACCTTCATCGTTAAAAAACAACTCACCTAAAACAAGCTCATTGCCTTGCGATCTAAGATATTCTAGTGCTCTATTTACACGATTAGGGCACTTTGAAACAACCGAAGTTGAAGGAGAAAAAATACCAATTTTCATTTTCTAATCACCTCATTTGATTTTATTACTTTTGTTATAGAAAAACGACAAAAGGAAATGAAATACCCACGTTAATGAATAAAAATATTATAGTTAAGAAACATTATTTTATTCGGTGATTAGTACCAATCAATTCAATCTCTTTAGCTAAAACATTAATTCGTTCGATGAAACGTTCATTTTTCAGTTCGTTATCTTCTTTTGACCCTGGATAAGTTTTACCAATTTTAGCTTGATAATTTTTTCTTAACCGGTCAATTGAAAAATTAGAAGTAAAAAAAGTAGTCTTTTCGTGAGTCATTCGATAGTTTAAAACCGTAAACAAAACATCATCTCTCAATCATTCACTAGCAGGTTCCCCTCCGATATCATCAAGAAAGAGAAAATCAGCAATTTGTAACTGTTCAAGAATTTTTTTACTACTTTCAACGTGATTATTAAAAGATCCTTTTAATAAATTTGCAAGATTAGAAACGCTATAAAAAGCAATGGTTTTTTTGTGGTTTTTTGCTGCATCAATTGCTAAAAACCGAAATAAAGTAGTCTTACCTAAACCCAAACTTCCTCACAAATAAATTCCATAACGTTTTTTATTTGCCAAAACATCCTGATAATAGGCAACCACTTGTTGTTTTAATAAAAATTCTTCTTTTGAATTAATTCGGGTTTGAATAATTTCCTGACTTTTAGAATCATCATAATTCAAAGCAAAAAACTTTAAGTTTTGCTCATTTGTCTTATAAAAAACCTGTTCTTGTTGCAAGGGGTCAAAATCAGTTAACAAAAAACGGTTCAAAAAGTTTTGTCTATTTTGTTGGTAAACTAAGTGTTCACAAGGAACAAACCCCTTGTAAAACTGGTTATTTTCGTATTTCAACGAGGCCTTATAACCCTTCTGACTTTGTTGACATGAAGGAAAGTTTTCTGGGTTTTGACAATCAAAATGATTATTTACATACCAATTAATAGCAGAGTGATAAAGTTCAAGCGTTTGCTCAGAAACTTGATGAGTTTTAACTAATTTATTAACTAAAGTTTGGTTTTCTAAACGATCAATTTCCATCAACATTTCTCTCTATCTACTATTTTCATTTTAAAAGATTAAATCTAAAGTTGCTAGTTGAAGGTCGAGATCATCTAATTTAGTATGTTCGTCACGATTATTTTTTTGACTATTCATTCAACTTAAATCTGGCATTTTTAATATTTTACTACTCTTATTCAAAGAAGATGGGGTTAAAGTAGAGTGAAAACTAGCTAAAGAACTCTGACAACTATATTTAACCGCTTGCTTCAAATAACTCATTGTTTCTAAAGTATTACTGATGTGTTTTTTATTTAAAGTTTTAGCAATTTTAAATAAATATTCACCAACAATTTTTCCATTATTTTTATAATAAGAAAAATCTAACAAGCAATTCACTACACCATTAGATAAGTGGTATTCACCACTTAAGATGTCAATAATTTTTTTGATATTAAACCCAGGTTCTTTAGACAACAACGCAGTAGCATAATCATAACTTTCAAAAAGATTCATTTCTTTTGCTTTTTGTTGCGAAGGAGTGATAGTTGCTGATTTAATCACCAAAAGTTCTCTTTGAAAAAGCACTTTAAAAACATTGAAATTGATTTTCTTTAAGTTTTGATCGTAGGTTTGAACCAACAAATTAATAATTTCTTGGTCATCTAAACTACAACTAGGTTGATTATCAATTAAAAAATCAATAATCTCAGAAGTCAAGCAACTTGGAACAATACCCTTTTGCGCAAGAGCAACTTGCAAAGTTCCTAAATCAAGATTTTGCTCAGCAACTAAAGAAAGATTATTAACCATTTTTTGAGAGTTATCCCCAATCATTTTCTGGATTTCTCCTGTTGATGGAGAAAAAAACTCACCAAAGATTGCAGCACTTTTTTCTCTATCAAAATCATCATTACTGATTGTACTGATTGTTGTTTTATCTGCTCCTTGACAATGGAACTTTAAAATCTCGTAATTCTCTTCATCTAAGTGATTTTTTAACATCTTGTCATAGAAAACATCACCAAAGAACTGATTAGCAGCAAGAGGTTTTATGATTTGCAAAACATATAAGTTTTTAAGTTTTGTATAGGTTCTTTTTAAAAGACCGATTTCTTCTAAACGTTTAAATCCATTTTCGATTTCTTGGTCCAAAGCGCCTAAAATCACTGTTAAACGACTATTTTCAAACGTTAAGTTGTTCAACTTGGACATGATTTCACTTTCTTCGACCAAAGTTAAATAAATCGCACAAGCCTCTGATCCAACTATGGGTTGATAGAGATTAATCAGGGTTTTACGATCAAGATCACTGATAGGAGAATGTGAAACCACTTTGTACTTATAACTTCCCATATAAGTGATTCACCTCGCATTCTAATCATAATCTTTTTTAACTTTTTTTAAACAAGGTTTTAGCAATTTTTCCCAACCAATTTTTAGAAGAAAAATAATGCTTTGCAATTAAAAAGGAAATGAGAGTTTTCCACATTTCCACTTTTAAATCTTTTTTAATTTTTGGCACCAAGAACAATAATAAGTGCCGCGACCATTAACATTAATTTTCTTAATTTTAGTACCACAAACAAAACAAGGAAGATTTTCCCGACCATGGACTTGGAGATACTTTTGATAATGACCACTTTGATGATTACCCACCATAAAAGAATGGATTGTCGTGCCTCCCTCTTCAATTGATTTGCCAAGAATCTCTTTACTTACTTGTAAAATCAAGGCACAATCTTGCAAAGTTAGGTTTTTCCCACTTTCTAAGGGGTGAATTTTTGCCTGAAAAAGAACTTCATTCACATAAATGTTCCCCAAACCTAAAAGAATAGTTTGGTCCAAAAGCAAGGTTTTAATAGCTCTTGAAGAACTGTGAACTTTAGTGAATAAATAATCAGCAGAAGCGCCTTTATCAAATGGTTCATATCCTAATTTAGCAATCGCAGGTAAAGTTTTTCATTGGTTTTTAGCAACCAATTGCAAGGTGCCAAAACGTCGAAAATCATAATAACGTAAAACCTTTGCTTCATGTTCGAATTCAATTTCAGCTTCAACTAAATCTTGGGGATAACTAAAAAAGTTATCAGATTCAAAAATTCATTTTCCTTCCATTCGTAAATGAGAAATCATTTCATAATTGGTTAAATGAAAAATAATGTACTTACCATAAGCATCGACTCCTTCAATTTGCTGATTAACAAGTTTATCTTTCAAATCAAGGACTGATGTTTCCACTAGCAACCGATTATAAAAAACTCTCACAGCACTAATCACTTTCCCTTTAACATTTTGATTTAAGTAGTTCACAACCACTCTGACTTCTGGTAGTTCTGGCATTAATTTTCCTCTTCTCTTATTTTAATTCGTATCAGTTTTTCCCACTTGATTGTGAAGTGGCCAATTTCACCTCAATTACTTCTTCAGGACAAAAGATGGATTTTAACTTTATAAAAGCTTCATCCATATGTTTAGTAATAATTTGCTTAGCCTGGTTAATTTCTTCGTTTTTCAAAGAAAAAATAATCTCATCATGAATTTGACAACTCATAAACGAAGTTAACTTCGCTTCTTGAAACTCGCGGTCAATATTAATCATGGCAATTTTTAATAAATCAGCAGCCGTACCTTGAATTGGCATGTTTACTGCAGCTCGTTCACCAAATTCTTTTTGAAAGCGCACTCCTGATTTTAATTCTGGCAGATAACGCCGACGCCTCGACATTGTTTCAACATAACCATACTGGTTGGCAAAAGCAAGGGTTTTATCTTTAAAGGTTTTAATTGCAGGAAAAACCTCATAATAACGATCAATCAATTCTTGAGCTTGTTTGTAACTAATTCTTAAATCTTTACTCAAACCAAACGCACTTAATCCATAAATAATACCAAAGTTAAAAACTTTCGCTACCCGACGCATCTCTTTATCCACCACAGCTTGTTCAACATGAAAAATTCGACTAGCTGATTCAGCGTGGATATCACCATTTTTAGCAAAAATTTCTAACATATGTTCTTCTTGTGCCATTTGTGCTAGAACCCTTAATTCAATTTGCGAATAGTCATAACTATAAAAAGTGTAACCTTCATCAACTATAAAAATCTTCCGCACCTGTCTTTGTTCTGGTTCTCTAATAGAAATGTTTTGCAAGTTTGGTTCGATGCTACTCAATCTTCCTGTAGTAGTTAAAGTTTGGTTAAAAATTGTATAAACCCGACCATCATCATGAATATATTTCACAAATCCACTCAAATAAGTTGATTCTAACTTCGTTCACTTGCGATATTCTAAAATATGACCCACAACCGCGTGTTCAGCTAAAAGTTCTTCTAAAGCTTCTCTGTTTGTGCTCCGCTTTTTCTTATTGGTTAGTTTTAAAGTATCATAGAGCAATTCTCCAACTTGTTTAGGACTGGCAAGATTAAAGTCAGCAGTAATTGTATCACCCAAAATTTCCCGAATTTCAAGTTCAATTTCCTTAACTCGTCTTTGTGCAAATTTAATCTGTTCATTTAGTTGGTCTTGATCAATTAAAACACCGTGCTTCTCCATTCTTAAAAGAACAAACCCCAAAGGATAATCAATTTCTTTTAATAAATCTAGTTGGTGGTTGCTTTGTAACTTTTCTAATACTAAGGGTTTAACCTTTTGTAGATAAACTGCCTTTTTAACGATGAAATCACCCTTTTTATTAAGTTCAATTTCACTAGTTTTTTTCATCCCCTTACCATAAAACAGGTCATCTTGATCAATACTTAAATCTGGTGAAACCATTCCCAAATGATTACTAAAAGTAGAAGTGATGTTTGGGTCAAGTAAATAACAAGCACTCATCATGTCATAATTAAAACTTTCATAATTGGGATGATAACCCATGTTTTCTAATAAAACTAAAGTTCTCTTCACATCATAAGTTTCTTTTGACAAGTTTGACTGCAAGAACTGGTCGAACTCTTGATCATAATTAACCTTTTGCTCTGATGTTAAAGAAAATAAATCAAGCTGATTATCATTAAAAAAGTTTAAGAAGAAATTACCTTTGGTGTTACTGATTCCAATACCAATTATTTGGCCATCATGATAATTACTATCCAAACTTTCTACAAAAATACTAGTGTTGTCAACATTAAAATCACTAGACCATTGGTCAATCAATTCGTACTCAATAACTAATTCTTGATTAATCCGATCAGCAGTATTAGTTAAATTACGAACAATACTTTTCATCTCATATTTATTCAAAAAATCAATTAAGGGGTTAATTGTTAAGTTGAGTTTGTGAACTTGAAAACCTTCAATATAAATGTTCCTTTCAATCGTAGCAATATCACGACATAAAAAAGCACTATCTTTATCATTGATTAATTTTTCTTGAGTTTTACCTTTAATTTCATCGATATGAACATAAATATTTTCCAGACTGCCATATGCATGAATTAGTTTTTTAGCACCAATTTCACCAATGCCAGCAACTCCTTTTAAATTATCTGAAGGATCGCCCATAATCCCCTTTAAATCCGGGACTTGTTCAGGAGTACAACTTCACTTTTCTTGTAATGCTTGCCTGTCAAAAACCTCAAGATCACTGGTTCCTGAATGAGGAACTAAAACAAAAGTACGGTCATTGATTAATTGAAATAAATCCTTATCACTAGAAAGAATTTCAATAAGATATCTTTCTTTCTCGTGATAAATTTGGTTAGCCATACTACCAATTAAGTCATCAGCCTCATAATCATCCATTTCAAAATAATCAATGTTAGCAGCTTTTAAAAATTCACGAGCAATAGGAAATTGTTGAATTAATTCATCAGGAGTCTTTTGTCTTCCTGCTTTATAATCAACCAACTGGTCGTGACGAAAAGTATGTTTCCCCTTATCAAAAGCAACTTTAACATCATAATAATTGTTGCGTTCAATCAACGAAGTTAACATATTAACAAACGAAAACACGGCATTAGTATAAATTCCAGTTGTGGTTTTTAATAAGTTACCCCCTTTATAAGCAGTTGCATAATAAGCACGAAAAATTAAAGCGTTCCCATCAACTAATAAAATTTTCTTTTCATTTTTACTCATTGTTTTTCTCCTTTAATTTAAATATTCACCAATATTTTCTACAATTGCACCAAGTTGATTATTGTATTCTTGAACAACAACTTTCACCAGAATCACTACTCCTGGATGTAAGTAATCTGCTTGCTTTTCATACTGAGAACTAAACATCGTTGCTTTTAAAGTACCACTATCATCACTAAGGTCTAAAAAAGCCATTAGGTGGTTGTTTTTATCCCGTTTGGTTCGAATTGCATCCACACTAGCAATCACAAAGCCTTTTTGGTGTTGTTCTTTGATCTGAGCCAAAGTTAAAACATTATAACTACTATACTCTTTTCGTTTAGTAGTAAAGGGATTGTTTCCTAAATAAAAGCCAAGATACTCAAGTTCTTTTTGCGCAAGAAGTTTCTTTTCAGATTCTTTGATTGTAGTTAATTCAGGAATCGTTAATGGATCAATTGTTACTTTATTTTGGTTTGACAAAGCAAAATTATACAGAAGATCAATGTTTTCTACTAATAAAAAGCGGTCAAAACGATAAAAGTCAAAAGCTCCTGCTCAAATTAAAGCTTCAAACAAACTTTTACTCATCCCCTTATCAATTAAATTAGCAATTAGTAAGTAAAAATCATCAAAAATCGTTTTGTTAGTCTTTCAAAGTTCTTGCAACTTTCTTAAAAATTCAGGACCAATTCCTTTAACAATTGTTAACGGGGCAAGAATCATCTTATTATAGGCAACATACTTCTGATTAACATTCCGAATACTTGGTCCTTTAAAATCAATGCCATAACCATCAATTTCTTTGATATAAGCAGCAACTTTAGGAGAATTTCCCACACTAGCATTAAATAAAGAAACATAAAACTGTTCAGGATAATAAGTTTTTAACCACGCTAATCAATAAGAAATATAAGAATAAGCAATCGAATGAGACTTATTAAAACCATAACTAGCAAAATCAGCAATTCAGGTTCAAATTTCAGCAGCTTTACTTTGACTATAACCATTATTCAAAGCCTGACTAATAAATTCTGGTTTTACTATGGCCATGTAATTGGCATTCTTTTTGCTCATAGCTCTACGAACTAAATCTGCTTTTCCTAAACTAAAACCACTGACTGCTTGCAAAACTTGTAAGACCTGTTCTTGGTAGAGAATAATTCCATAAGTTGAAGCAAGAATATTAGTCAAAGAAGGATCAATAATATAACTATTAAGCTTTTTCTTTGATTCTCGACGTTTAAGATATTCTGGAATCATTGATGATGGCCCGGGACGGAAAAGTGCTGAAGTTGCAGAAATATCATCAATTTTTGTGGGTCGCATCTGCATTAGCAACTTGGTCATGCCTGGTGATTCTAATTGAAAAATTCCCGAAGTTTTCCCACTTTGTAATAATTGATAAACCTTTTGATCATTTAAATCTAACTTATCAAAGTTTAAATTAACCCCCTCGCTGCGAACAACGTTTTCTTTAATTTCTTGGAGTGTAGTTAAATTTCTTAATCCTAATAAATCCATTTTGATTAAACCCAAACCTTCAAGATAGTTCATGTCAAACTGGGTTTGCACGATTCCATCATAACCAGTTCGAACTGGTAAAACATCACGCAAATCATCTTGGCACAAAATTATTCCTGCTGCATGAGTGCCTGTTTGGCGGGGCAAACCAATTAATCTTAAAGCAGTTGTGAAAATTTCTGGGTTATCTTCAGCATAAATTTTTAAAGCCTTAGAATGAGCGATTGCTCCTTGTAAATCACTTTGAAATTGGAACGGAATTAAACGAGTTAACTTATTGGCAAATTCTACTGGTTTATCAAAAGCACGAATAACATCTCTTAACGCTGACTTTGCCCCAATAGTTTGATAAGTGATGATACTAGCAACATGATAGGTACCATACTTTTCAACCAGATATTCAATCACTTCTTCACGACGATCATCTTGAAAGTCTAAATCAATATCTGGCATTGTTTTTCGTTCAGGATTTAAAAATCGTTCAAAAACTAGGTTGTACTTTAACGGATCAACTGTAGTAATTCTTAATAAAAAAGCTACAAGCGAACCAGCCGCACTTCCTCGTCCTGGACCAACCATAATTTGACGACTTTTAGCAAACCACACATAATCTCTTACAATTAAAAAGTAGTTGGCAAAACCCATTTCTTCAATAATTTTTAATTCTGAATCTAACCGGTCATAATACTTTTGATGATCAGTTTTTGCAACTTTATAAATCCGAAGGTATGAAACCAAAGAATCTAAACTGACTTGACGAAGAAATTGGGATTGAGGGATATTGTTGGGAGTTTTAAATTCGATTAAATGGTTTTGAGGTTGAACAAACAAATCAAAATCAACCATTGCAACAATTTTTTCCAAATTCATTTGGTTTAAACGTTCAATATCAACTTCATAACTAGGATAATGAAGTTCAGAAGTCGCACCAATCTGGGTAATTGTTTTATTTTCTTTGATTGCTAATAAAGTACGATAAACCTTAGCATCATCAGAATTAAGATAAGCAATTCTTTTATTAGCAACAACATTATTTTTGGTTTGAAAATCATCAACAAGAGGATGATTAATTCCAAAAAAGAGGTTTGTTTCATCAATTCTGACTAATAATTCTTCTAGTAGTTGCACATCATCCTTTTTTTCAAAACTAACAACATAAACTAGGTTATTATCAAAATAAGTGCAAGCAAACTTGAAAAAAGCTCCTGGATCAAGATTGCTTATTTGCAACTCTGAAGCAAGATAACAAAGGTTTTTATAACCTTGATGGTTTTTAGCATAAAGGTTAAAGGTAACTTTTTGGTCATGAAGATTATCTTCATAAGTTAAGCCAATGACTGGTTTGATCCCAGCAGCGCTAAACTTATCATAAAATTCTGCAGCTCCATACATCACACCACAATCAGCATAAAAAGCATAAGGAAAGTGATGTTTAACAGCAAAGGCCAAATAATCATCAACAGTGATTAATGATTCTTGAAAATTATAAGCAGTCTGAATATTTAACTGAGGATAATACTTCATAATCGTTTTCCTTCTAAATTTATGCTTGATTAAACACCACTTGACTAAACTCGCCCTCGTGATAGTGAAACTTTTGAATTTCTGATGCCATGATATAGTCTAAAATCGGTTCTCACATCAATGATGCTTCTTGTTTTTCAGCCAATCAAACTCGAGGTTTAGTCACAGGATTGGTTGGAACAAACATTGAACAAACATCATCAAAAGGTAAAATTGAAATCTCATAAGTATTAATTCTTTTCGCAATTTTAATAATATCTTCTTTATCATTCATAATCACTGGTCTAAGGATTGGTAAATCTGACACCAGATTTACTGTTGTTATCGATTCAATTGTCTGACTTGCAACTTGACCTAAACTTTCACCAGTAATCAAAGCTTGATGACCTTCACTAACAGCAAGTTTATTAGCAATGCGCACAAACATTCTCCGCATAATGTTAATCTTATAACTTTGGTCGGGGATATGGTTTAATTCTTGGAGCATTTTAGCAAAATCGACCACATATAAATTAAAACTTTGATAATTATATTTGGCAATTTGACTCGCTAGTTTAAAGACTTTATCTAAAGCTTCTGGTGAGGTATGAGGAGGAGTCATAAAGTGAATAAAGTCTACTTGCATTCCTCTTTTCATCGTTAAAAAACTTGCAACCGGGGAATCAATTCCTCCACTTAACAAGGATAAACCTTTCCCTGATACTCCTACTGGGAGCCCCTTTAAAGCCTTAATTCGCGAACAAAAAATATCAATCTGATCTTTTTTTACCACCACTTCAACCTTTAAATCAGGGTGGTGAACATCGACTTTTAAAGTAGTTGTTTGCAAAACTAATGGTGCTAAAAACTGTTTGATTTCAGTTGAAGTTAAGGGGTAAGTCTTATCAATACGCTTTACTTCTAATTTAAAGGTTTGTGCTTGATGAAGATTTGTTTCAACAATTTTCAACACTTGAGCTTGTAAGTCTTTTAAATCTCAAGTACTTTTTTCAATCACAGATAAAGAATAAATTCCAAAAACAGTTTGTAAATCACTAATTAATCGCTCTAAAAAATCATCTGCTACTTCGATAATTAATGAGTTATGGTCTCTAATCAAAGTGGTTTTTTCTTGATAAGGTTTCAACCGAAATTTAATGTTTTGGATTAGTTTAGTAATAAACTGTTGACGGTTCCCTCCCTTTAAAGTTAATTCTCCATAACGCACTAAAACCCTTTTCATAACTTGTTTTCCCAATTCTCTCTTAAAATAAATTTTTCTTCTCAATGAATTCTGCTACGATTGCTTGGTAGTTTTTTTGCCCATACCACTCAACAATCTTAGTCTTCATCTCATCAACTTCTTTTTTCTCCACATTAGCATCAACTAGGGGAATAATTGCTGAAGCAATTCGGTAAAGCTGATGTCTATATTTTATCTCAGAACCAAGCGTTATCAGCTTAATTAATAAATCTGATAAACTACTATTTAATTCTTTTCTCAAACTTTCATTAGTGATATTTTGTTGATACTCTTCCAAACTTAAATATTCTTTTTTAACCAGAAATTCTTTTAACAAATTCAATTCTTGTTGATAACGTTTCTTTTGAATCGAAGGCAATCATTCACCTTCTTTGATAAGTAACTCAACACTACGAATTAAATGTTTGGCTTCAAAATTTAAATCCAAATACTGACGGTAATCTTCTTCGATTTTGGCAAAGTTTGGTTTAGATTGTTCTAGCACAACAAGATTTTCACTCAACACTTCGAGTTGAACTTGTAAAGAATTCTTCATTTTCAAATAATTTGTTCCTGAATCAACTTTAGCAAGAATTGCCTCAATCTTATTAAGTGAACCTAAAAAACTTTTTCGCGAATTCAAACCACGTTTTTTATCATCACTTTTAAATTCTGCTAAAATCAACTCAATTTGTTGCACCAAGTCATTAAATTCATCCAAATGGTCAGTTAAATAAACCTTGATTTTTTCTTCGTATGCCAATGTTTTCTTATACTTAACAATTAAATCAATCACTTCATCAATTTTGGTTTTAGCAACACGAATTTCTAATTGCTCTAAATCTAAATTAGCCTCATTAATCAAATTTTCAACATTCTCTTTTAAAACTAAAACCCGTGACTTAATTTCTTGGTTATTACTAAAATTATTTTCATTAATAATTTGGTTCCAAGAACTTTCTAAATCAAATTTCAAATATTGATTAACTACTGGATATTCACTTACTAAAAAAGATAACTTGTTAATTGCTAAACTAAGTTTTTTCAATGTTGTTTGAGCATTTAAATAACCCCCAGTTTTGATCAACATTTCAAAAGTTGTTAATTGGTGATAGAGATCAGTCAGTTTTGTTTGGAAAACATCTTGATCCAAGTTCAAGTTTTGCCCGTGAGTTTCAAGATTATGTTGATACATTTGTTCTAAAAGATTAATTTGCTCATGCAAAATAATTGCATCATCTCTTAGGTTGGCTTCTAATTTGAAAAAGGTATTAATACCGTGACTTAAAGCGTCTAATTTTGCTTTGATTAAACCAAGATTTTCTTTTAACTCTTTAGTTTTTTTCCGATTTTTAATTCGTAAACTAAAAGCAGAACTATCAGCAGTGAGTTCGACAAACTCTTCAATTAGCGATGAGGTTTGGTTAAATAACAAATTAAGATATTCACCAGAAGCCGCCTTAAACTCAATTTCGAAGTTATTCTGGTTTTGATGATTAACTTCGTTAAATCATAACAACATTTTATAAGCAGGATGACGATAAATAATTTCAATTAACTGATCAATAGCATAAGCTTTTTTTACTTGTTGGCGATAAATAAAAAACAAAATGGTCGCAACAATTAAACTCAAAAGAAAAAAACAAAAAAAAGTTAAAGCAATGATGTGATCAGTGCTTAAATTCGTGACTAAATTTCTACTATTAGCTAAAAACAACTTATTATAATCCTTTTTTATCTTTCTATTAATTATACCAAAATGAAATAATAGAAAAACCAAGTTCTTTTGGTTAAAACAACCTATTTTTCAACCAAAAAAGAAATAATATCGTGAAAACCAAGATTAGAAATCAAAAATAACTTGGTATAATTAAGGAGTTATTTTGATAATACTGCAGATAAATATATCTCTTGATCTGTCTTATATTTTAATTAGTCGTAACTTTTAGCAGTAAAAGCGAATGATAAGACTCTCATTGATAGGATTTGTTAAAGATTATTTTGATAACCATTAAAAAATTAATAAAGGGAGATTTTGGACATGTCAAGATATACAGGTTCAACATTCAAAAAGTCTCGTCGTTATGGTTTTTCAATTCTTGAAAACGGGAAAGAATTTTCTAAAGGGAAAAAACGTAGTAGTGCTCCTGGACAACACGGTGCTCGTCGCAGCAAACTAAGTGGTTATGGATCACAATTGCAAGAAAAACAAAAAGTAAAATTCATGTACGGATTGAGCGAACGTCAATTTAGAAATACTTTCTCAAAAGCTAAAAAAGTTCGTGAAGGAATCTTAGGGGAAAACTTCCTTGGTTTACTAGAATCAAGATTAGACAACATTGTTTTCCGTTTAGGATTTGCAATGACTCGTAGTGGTGCACGTCAACTAGTTAACCATGGTCATGTTTTAGTTAACGGAAAGAAAATTGATATTCCTTCATATCAATTAAAACCAGGTGATGTTGTTGAAATTAAAGCATCAATGCAAAAAAATGACAAAATCATTGAAGCTTTACAAAACAACGAAGCAACTGTAGAATTTGTTAAAGTTGAAAAGTCAGCTTTCAAAGGAACTTTTGTTCGTTTACCACAAAGACAAGAATTAAACCAAGAAATTAACGAAGCTTTAGTCGTTGAATGATACAACCGTTTAATTAAATAATCATTTAAATTAAACTTAAAACCAGAAAGGATTAACTTTCTGGTTTTTTATACCAATCATAAAAATTAACCTATTTGACTCTTTCACTTTACTTAGTTTTTTGTATTATGGAGAGGGAAATCTTCATGGCTATTTGAATAGATAGATACTCTAGATAAAGGTGAACATACAGGTGTAGTAAAATGAAACAAATTGATAGAGATTACAAAAGGGAGATTATTAATCTTCTTAAAGGAAACGGGGATTGATATCCTCGCGATTTTAACTATTTCGGAAAAGGAGAATTAATTCATTTTTTGAATGAGTTATACCCATTAAAAGAAATGAAGGGAATGTACAGAGGAAAAAATGCATATGATGATATTTTTAGACATACAATAAGTTTTCCTTCTGATTGGGATAAAAATGGGGATTAGGTCTTTGCTGATGAAAAACTTTTAGAATTCGTTGTCTATTCCTTTAACCCCTCACCCTCAGTAAGAAACGAAAAACAGAACTGAAAATATTACTTGGAAAAAATAAATGTTTTATTGAATCAATGTGGATATGAAATATATGAAAAAGATAAACTTGGTGAAAAAGTAAAATGTGGTTGAAAACCAATCAATTCAATCTTAATGGAAACATTGAATAATTCAAAATATCTTAGTCTCAAACTGATTGGAGAAGGTTCTTATGCACAAGTTTTTAGTTTTAAAGATCCTAATTTCAAAAAACATTATGTATTAAAACGAGCCCTTTTATTTGTACTGTTATTATAGTCTTTTACTATTTAACTGAAGCAGATAAAAGTCAAACTCAGCAAAAACTCGCTTATTCTCAAGAAAAAAACTTTAATGCAAAATAACCAAGTACCCCACCATATCCAGCAAGAATGAGATAAGCTGGAAACATTGTTGTTTGTTTTAACCCATTTGCACAAGCAGTCATGATCAAGATTCCACAACCAGAAGGGGTAAGATACTGCAGATATTTGAATCAATCACCAAAGATATAAGAAGGAATGGTAGCTCCAGAAACAAGTAATAAAAAGTAAAGAATAACAAAAGTAGCAAAAACTGCGGTGGTATTGGTTTTTGAAAAATTACTAATTAAAATCGCAATTAAAAAATGAATTGAAAAAATAATTACTGGTCAAAACAGTACAGTTAAAATCATTTGATAACTATCAACAAGATTAAAAGCACTTGAAGCAATAATTCAACAAACTAAAAAAATTGCTAAGAAAAAACAATAATTAAACAAAGCAATCCCAAAAAGATACTGGTGCTTTGAAACATTAGCTAATGAAAGTTGCTTGACCCGTTTATTGATTCGATCCGATGTTAAAACAATCGGGATTGATGACAAACTGAAAGTTAAAATCATCATCATGATTACAGCGGGAAATAAAAAGTCCATTACCGAAATATGTTTAGCATCAGAAACTTGAGAACTACCTCAAAGCTCCCCGACAATAATTGTTCATACAATTGGAAAGACAATTCCAAAAATAAGCGATCACGGATTTTTGATAAATTTATAGAAACTAAGTTGAAAAATTTGGGGCACTTTAGCTTTCATCTTCCATCAACCTCGCTAATTTTTGTTCATTTAACTTATTTTTCAAAATTTCTTGATCATAAACAATTTCTTGTTGATCGATTTTTATAATTCTTGTACACAATTTTATTAACTCGGCAGGATCATGAGAAATTACAAAAATAATCGCTTCTCCGCTAGTTTTTTTCCTTGCCAAAGTTTCTTCAAATCATTTCTTAGTTTTTAAATCCAAAGAGTTACTAACTTCATCAAAAAGAATAACTTGGGGATTATTTGCCATCGCAATCATAATTTTAAAACGTTGTTTTTGCCCCCCAGATAGGGTTGAAAATTTATGTTTTTCTAAACCGGTAAGACCATATTTTTTAAAGTCATCTTCTTGAGAAATTTTATTTTTCGCTTTTCCTTGATCATCAAACAATTTTTTGTAAAAAAGATAATTATGTTTTAAATTAACTTCATCATCAAAACTGGTTTCTTGAAAAACTGCATTTTTCCTTAAATTTTCAATTGAATAATTAATTTCTCCACTAGTCTTACTTTTTGTTCCTAAAATAACTTCTGCTAAAGTAGTTTTCCCACTCCCATTTTTACCAATAATACCAACAACTTCACCTTCTTGAAAATTTAAAGAATTAATCTTCAAAACTGGTTTTTTACCATATTTTTTAACAAGATTAGTAATTTTAATTTCAAACATATTTAAGCTAACGGATGGGGATAATAAAAAACATTTTTTATTAAACTACTTTTTTCATAAGGCATGGAAGGTAAAAAAACCGGAAAGAGTTGAGGACTCCATAATCTAGTAACTACTGTGATATTTTTTATTTCAGGAGGAGTGATATCCATCGCATAAACATCGACTTCTTTTTCTTTCAAAGATTTAAATAACATTTTAACTTCTTCTTTCTTATCGTTATTTTTTCTCCCTCATTTTCTTTGTAAATCGCGCAAAGAAATTTCTCCTTCAATTCTCTTATCTATCTCAATTTTATTTTTAACGTAATTATTAGCATCAGCATACAACAAAACGTTGTCATCAAGATTTGCAAAAAAATTTACATGTTCGTTTTTAAAGTAGTGACTATCACTTTGGAAGATAAAACTATAATAACTTGACACAAAAACAGACAAACATTCTAAAGTAGCCCGCTTGATAGCCTCGGTAGCATCAGTTGAAGCTTGAATACCAAAACTTATTGCTGGAAACTTTTTATCTTTTGTATAAGCAAAACAACCAACGATACAAAGATCACTTATTTGATCTTGATATAAAACATATTCCAATTCAACTTCATTGACATTAGTTAAAATTTCCTTGATTCAATTTAGCATTTGAAAGTCATCAATGATTATTCTTTTGCTCTTACATCCGTAATACCAATTTAAATTAAAATTATGAATTTGAATTAATTCAACCAGTGAATTAAAAAGCGAATTAGGATAATTATTATGAGAAGCTGTTCCTGTCGATACAGAAGCCACAAACTTTTTTTCATTTCGATTTTCCGAAGGAAAACCGATAAAAAACATTTGAGCAGGAACATAAACCTGCTTTTTATCAAGTAAGTTTTCTAGTTCAACTCATCAAACCAAAGTTTCTTCATTAAAAGCAGAATCAGAATATCCTTTAACATTCAAGCAAATTTCCTGGATTTTCTTATCAGAATAAACATTAATAAAATCTGCTGACAAAAAATCTTTTTTGTTATTTTTTAATTCTTTGATAGAACTGTAAATTAATTTAGTTTCATCAACCAAAGTATGTGCCATGATAGACGCATACCGTTCAACAGTTTCCCCATTTAATCTTCGAAAGGCATTTAAAAACTTTTCATCATAACCGCTGATATGAAATTTTATATTTCTTTCATCTTTAAAAATTTTTCGAGAATATTTGGGTATATCTGCTGATAAAACTTCAAATTTAGGCATATCTGTTTCAATTCATGAATTTAAAAAATATCCTGAGACAATTCCTACATTAGCAGAACCAATAAGATCATATTTTAAAAACTCTTCGCCTTCAAACTCGTAAATACTATTTTTCATTGATAATTTCCTCAATTGCTCTTTTCATATTTATATTCATTTCTTTTGATTGTTGTCTGGAAATAAAACCACAAGTTTCGCAAAAAGAAATTTTAAGTAATTTATCAACATGAAATTCAAAAGTCGGTAAATAGATTGAAAGCACCTTGCTTTCGATCAGTAAAGCGTTGTATTCTCTACTTCTAATGATAAGATTATTTATCAAAGAACTCAGTAAATTAAAATCAGAAACACACTCTTCAAAATTAGTTTTTTCTTCTAATTGATCAAAATTTCTTAAATTTTCTTTATCCTCAATTCTCGAAACAATTCTTTCATAAAAACAATTGAAACATCCTGTAAAGTTTTTATCAATATACAAGGCATGAAGATAATCACCATCTTTAAAACCCAGTAATCAGCGAATGTTATTTTTAAAACAATACTCATTAATTTGTTTTAATTTTTGAATTGAAAAGGAATCCAATAAAACTAACAAATTTTTGCATTCATTATTATCAAACATAAACTCAGCCAAATCTAGAATTTTTGAATTATCATTTTCTAAAAATTGAAATTTATCAAGTAAAACTTCTTTTTGTTTGAAATCAGTTAAAACCAATTCAGGAACAAAAGGTTCTTGCAAAGAAAATGCAAGGGAATATTCTCTCAGTCTCTTTAAAAACGAATCAATAGGATTTTCATCCTCTTGCTCTCTTATTGTTACCGATTCTCCATAACTTAATCTTTTTAACTTGTCTGTCAATTCCAAAAAAAGTTCTTTCTTTAAATCTTTCTTATTTATTATTATCTTGTAATAATTAAAGATACCCTTGGTAATAGAAATACTATCATCAAAGAATTTTATATTTGTAGATTTGTCTAATAAAACATTAATCATTGTTCTCTCCTATAACTGATGAATTTAGTAAATAAATCCCAAAGTAATTATTTAGTTTTAACTTTTTTAAGACAGCTTCTGTTGTATAACTACCTAAATTACAAGTTCCATAATTCAACGCTGCACCTAGCAAATCAACATTTTGTAACATAGATCCAACTTCAATTGCGCCAAAAATTCCCGCAATATCCCCGTATTTATATTTATTAACATTAGAATCATAAACATAAAATAAAAGAAAACTAAAGTTATTATCAGCACTTGGTAGAATAATTAAATTATCGATATTTAAATCTTCATTTTGAATTAATTTCAAAGAGTGACCATAAGGTTGATATTGATAAAAACCTTTTTCTATTTTTTCTACCTTATTTGCATAGATAAATATTTTTATTGGGTACAAACCACCTCCCGAAGGATAACTTAAATGTTCTCCATAAGTAGCTGAGAAAAGGTAACTAAATATCGAAGAAATCTTTTTGAAAGACATAAAACCTTTACCAAATTGTCTTTGACTTTTTCTGTTCTTCAAACAAAAGTCTAAAGATTTCAATTCTTCGTTTACTTTGTCTAATTTAATACATTTTTCTGTTGCTTCTTCTAAAAAGCGATATTTTAAACTCATCTTTGCCGCTTCACTAAAAAAGCTAGCAATTGATACACTAAAATCAGTCTCATTCAAGTTTGTTTTATAATTACGAAAATAAAGATCCATCAATAGACCATCATCATTTTTATAATATAAATTATTTTCATGAGCAAAATTATTCTTTACAAGTGTCTGCTTCGGATATTTCGAGACAAATTGATTTCCCATGTTAAATGAAAAACTCGTTTTTATTTCATCTTCTTTTTTCATTCTCTCTCCTTTTTAAAAACACCACAAAATCTTAACAAACGATTCTATGGCGGAAATATGTGCTAGTTTATTTCTATAATGCACAACAGCAACATGGGCAGCAACTGCAGCAGCAGCAGCAACTTCCTAAAAGCATACCGTCTTTATATTTAGAATCAGAAAAAGAACTATTGTTACTGCGAATAACAAAAAAGTCTTTTTCAATAGAAATTTCGTTGAGCATAAGAAGACCTCCCTTCCTATTTATAATAAAACTTTTCTAAATTAAAAATTTTATTTACCAGTCTTTTTCAAAAACTCGGTCTGCTCTGCTCTTTGAAAATAAAAAAGAGTTATAATGTGCTAATTTAATCTTGAAACTTTAATAAAAAAACTAGAAAGTTGATTTACTTTCTAGTTTTTAAATCAAGTCCAAAGAACTTTCTTTTCCCACGTTTAATAAACAAGTATTGGTGGTTTAAAGCCAAATCAGTACTTAAGACAAAGTTCTCATCATTAATAACTTCACCATTAATACTAATCGCTCCAGATTGAAGAAATTCTCGAGCTTCTCGTTTAGAACCAGCCGCTTTAGAAGTGACTAAACCATCAATCAAAAAACTTCCAGAAGAAATTCTTCCTGAAGGAATTGAATGAAAGACAACTTTCAATTCCTCGTCATTTAAGTTTTTTAAATCGCCATTAAAGAAAGCATTAGTAATATTTTGAGCTGATTTTAATCCTTGTTCATGATGAACAAATAAAGTCATTTCTTCTGCAAGTTTGACTTGCATTAAACGTAATTGTGGTTGAGCATCAGCCTTTGTTTTTAAATCTTCAATTTCACTTTGACTTAAGAAGGTAAAAAACTTTAACATTTGATAAGCATCAAGATCATCTTGGTTAAATCAAAACTGATAGAACTCATAAACACTGGTTTTCTGAGCATCTAATCATACCGCTCCTGATTCGGTCTTGCCAAATTTTTTCCCATCTTTTTTAGTTAACAAGTTAATGGTTAACCCTGCAGCTTTAGTTTGGTCGCGACCCACTTTTGCTCCAATTAAATCAGTTCCTGAAGTAATGTTTCCCCACTGGTCAGAACCACCAATCTGGACTTGACAATTATAGTTTTGATAAAGTTGGTAGAAGTCATAAGCTTGAAGAATTGTGTAAGAAAATTCTGTCACACTTAAACCAGTTTCAATCCGAGTTTTAATTGACTCTTTGTTTAAAAGGTAAGCAAGAGTAAAATCCTTACCAATATCACGCAAAAAATTTAATAAGGTTAATTCTTTCAACCAATCATAGTTGTTAGCAAACTTAACTTCAGGAATGATTCCTTTTAATTGCTTAGTAATCGCATCAGTATTAACTTTTACTTGTTGGGCAGTTTGCAACACTCGTTCCTGGGATTTAAACGAAGGATCACCAATCATCCCTGTCCCTCCCCCAATTAAAGCAATTGGGTCAAAACCAAATAATTTAAAACGTTTTAACAAAGTGATGGGAATTAAGTGACCAACATGCAAAGAATCAGCAGTGGGGTCAAAACCACAATAAACGCCAGCTTTATTTTGTTGTGCAGACGTAATTCGTTCAAGACTAGTATATTGTTTAACCAAACCCCTTCAGGTTAACTCATCAATAATACTTGATTGTTTAGTATCCATTAGCTCTCCTTTATTTATCATTTTCATGCTTTTAAGCGTTTGTTTTCGTGTTCTTCACGACCAAATTTTGCTTGTCCTTGACCATTCAAAGCAACATTATCACCAGTAAAACCAATATTAACTTTCACCAAAGCTTCACCAATACCATAGAGATCCACTGGAATCTTTTTTTGTTCAAAATCAGCAATTTTTTCAGCATTGAATCCAGAAGAAACAATAATCTTTACATGATTGAATCCTTCTTGATTTAAAGCTTCACGAACGGCCACCACGAGATATTCACTAACACCATTTAACTTCGCATCCTCTGGATATTGGTCTTTAGTCTTACTCAAGGTTTGGTCAATTAAATTAGCAGCAGTATCTAAACGAATTGCAAACAACTTCTCTTTAAAATAACGAGCAACCTTTAAAGCATCATTAACACAATCATTATGATAGTCCACTAACGCAACCAGTCTATTATCTGGAAAAGTTTCATGAAAAGCTTTGGTAGCTTCTAAGACGTCACCATCAAAAATTTGAATTAAAGCATGGGGCATTGTTCCACTTGGCTGTTTAACAGTTTCATCATCAATTAATTCCAAGGCCGCCTCACTGACAAACTGGCGAAAACCACCCACATACGATGCATAGCCATCAAAGGGTTGGTTAAGATATAAATCAGCACGATCGTTCATATTTAAGGCTCTTTGGGATCCAACCACCGCAATTACCCGAGCACTATTGGTCGCAATCGAAGAATTGCGGGCAAGAATTCCATCAATCATTCCTTCTAAAAAACCAAAATCTTGGTAATGACCAGTAATTTTTAAAACCGGCTCTAAGGGTTGAACAACCATCCCATCATCAAGAGATTCAATTTTTAAAGTTAAATAGTTAGGACAAGCAAACTTAATCAAAGCCAAAACTTGTTTAATTCCACATACAACAGTATTTTCCTTGCGTTGAAAGAACTGCATTGTTACCACAGCATCACTTTTATATTTTTCAACAATCTTAACAGTTTTTTTAAAATAATCTGCTAAATAATAACCCTTTTTAACCTGGGCATCAAATTGATAGTTTTTCATGAATTATGCTTCTGACTCCTTGAAAAAATCTTGACCCACTTTATTTTCAAACATTGGGGGCAAAACAACAATTCCAGTTTGGTTAAAATCATCATTTTCTAAACCCAGTTCCTTTTGGCTACAAATCATTCCATTAGATTCATATCCTCTCAATTTTGAAGGCACAATTTGTTCACCATTAGGCATTCAAGCACCATTTAACGCCACTATCACCAACTGATCAATAGCAATATTAGCCGCTCCACAAACAATTTGTTCCACTCTGGTTCCTAGATCAACCTGACACAAATGTAAATGAGTTCCCTCAATATATTCACACACCAAAACTTTGCCAACTACAAATTGCGAACTTTGAACAAACAAAAAATGATCTGCTAGTTTTGTCTTAACGTAATCAAGCACTTCAGGTTCAAAAGAATTAAAAGCTTTAATTGGATGCAAATCTTGAGAAACCTTAAAAATATTTATCCCATTAATTTCATCATTTTTACCACCAAGCAAGACAACATCACCCTTGATATCGACTAATTGTGAAGGTTCGTTTTTCTTGACTACCATTAACACATCAAACAGCTGATTGTAATAAATTCCGTACATCTTCGCACCCGTTTTCGTTTTTGTTATAAAATCTATTGAATATAAAACAAATAGAATCTCTTTTTACTGATATCATTATATCAAACATTATAGAATTGTTTTAGTATCGTTATGGAGGGCATTACGAATGAAAATTGCTATTTTAACTGATTCATCCTATGATGGAAAATTAAAAGATTATAAGGATCTTTATTTAATTCCGCTAATGATTATTACTGAAGATGGAAAAGAAATCAAAGATGATAGTAGTTTTAACAAAAACGAATTCTACGAATTGTTAAAAAATCAACAATTAAAAACTAGTCAAACAAGTCCAGGAGACATGATTAAAATGTGAGATCACCTTTTAAAAGATTATGACCAAATCATTTGTGCCTTCATTTCTAAAGGTTTAAGCAGTCAATTTAGTAATTATCGAGTTTTAAGTGAAACTGAAGAACGCTACAGAGGCAGAGTATTTGTCACTGATACTAACGGAGTGAGCATTGTTCAACAACACATTGTAAAAAAGATTGCCAGTTGGATTAGTCAAAATAAAACTGGTTTTGAAATTCTTGAATTAGTTAAGCAAGAATCAGAGAATTTTTATGGATTTATCATTCCAAAAAATTTAGAAACTTTAAAACGTGGAGGAAGAATTACTCCAGCAGCTGCTAATTTAGCAAAAATTTTAAAAATTGTCCCTGTTTTAACTTATGATGGAACAATTGATAAAGCATTCACAACCAGAACCTTTAAAAAAGCAGTCGCCGAAGCTGTCCAAGCAATTAAAAAAGAAATTAGAGATTTAGAAGTGGTTGACTTAACTTATTCTCGAACTGCTGAAGAAAATGTTGAATTAGTGAAACAAATTATTGAAAAAGAAGGCTTAGAAATCGGAATTGAATCAGAACTTACTAACGTAATTGCTGCTCATACTGGAAGAGACGCTTTCTCAATTATTGGATGAAAGGAATAGTTTAATGAATAACCAAAAAATCGGAATCTTAATTGATACAGCTGCAGGAGATGATTTTCAACTTTATGAAAATACAGCTATCGCCCTACTTCCTTTGCATATCATTTTTGAAGATGAAACCGACATCATTGATACCCCCAAAAACTTAATAGAAACTAACTTCTATCAACGTGTTGCTGATGGAGAAAATGTGAGAACTAGCCAAGCGAGTCCAGGTGAGTTACAAGCAAAATATGAAGAAATGCTTAAAACATATGATTATATTATTCACTTGCCAATCCCTGGTAACCTATCTTCAATGTACCAAACTTCTTTAATGGTTGCCAAAGAATTTGCCAACAAAGTTAAAGTGATCGAACACTCAATGGCTGCAAACGGAATTAAAGAATGCGCTTTAGTCTTAGACCAACAAATCAAAAATGGAACCTTAAATTCCATTGAAGCAATCGAAGATTTCTTAAAAACTTATGAAGAAGAAATGTATTTAGGGATTGTTCCTGGAGATTTGAAAAAGTTAGCTCGTGGTGGAAGAGCGGTCGGGATTATTCAAACAATTCTGAACGTCTTCAAAACTAAAGTATTAATTAAATGAGAAGCAAAACCAAAAAAACAAGCTTTTGGTCGTACAATTGGTTCGGTTTCTAAAACTGCAATTAGTACAATTAAAGAAAAATACGATAATACAGAATATAAACTGATTTTTGTCACCACTCCCTTAACTGATGAAAAAATCAAACAAGCAGCGATTGAAGTTCTTGAAAAAGAAAAGGTTGCCTACGAAAACGAAGAAATTCCTGCAATGTACACCGCTCATGCTGGAGTAAATACAATCGGTTTTATTTCTGTCAAGAAATATTAATTAATCATAATAAAAAAATACCCCATGGGGTATTTTTATTTTTTACTTTGGCAGGGGTGAAAGGAATCGAACCCTCAGCGCACGGTTTTGGAGACCGTCGTTCTACCACTGAACTACACCCCTATAAAAAATCGCACCCATTGAAGTGCGAAGACTGAAAATCATCATGGCAGGGGTAGCAAGACTCGAACTCGCGACACTCGGTTTTGAAGACCGATGTTCTACCAACTGAACTATACCCCTAGGTCTCAACCTTAAAATTATACCTAAATCTCGCTACTTTTTTGCAAAAAAAGAAGAAAAAGGCCTTTAACTCGAAAGAAAGTTACTGACCCATTTCTTGTTTAATTACACAATTTTCACAAACCCCGTGACACTCAATTTTAAAATGATCCATTAAAAAATTAATTGATGCACCAAGAGTAATTAACTGGTTATCAGCGATTTGTTCAAACTTAGTTGCATCAACATGATAAAGTTGATTACACTTGATACAAGAAAAGTGAATCAGGTTGGGAGCAACAATTTCATAACAAATTTGCTTACCATTAAAGGTATTGGCACTAACCACATGATAATCTAACAAAACATTGAGAGTATTATAAACACTCGCAACATTGATTAGGTGATTATCTTTTTTTAACTCATCAACAATCATTGGTGCAGTGGGATGGTCTAAACGAATTAAAATTTTAATAATTGCTTTTCGTACCTGAGTTAACTTAATATTTTGTTGTTTTAATTTTTGCGTAATAGACTCATAAAGTTTTTCTTGTGCTTTAGTTATCGCTTCACCCATGTTTTATTGTTTCAACTTAATAATTAGTTGATTCAATTCTCCTATTGTTTTAAAATTTTGTAATTCCTCATCTGGTACAGAAATTTCCAATCTGTCTTCTAAATCAATCACCATATCCATCAAATCTAAAGAATCAATTCCAACAGCAGTTAAGATGGTATTCTCATTAAGATCACCTTTTGCACCGTGTTTTTTTAATTCTTTAATGATTTCTTGTGTGTAATCCATTTGTAACCTCCAGGATGAATTTTTTTATCTAAATTAGATTATACTATACTTTCAATTTAATTCATTTTGGTCATTTAAGTGAATTTTTGCCCGAATTACTTTGGGCTGTTTTTGATTTTCAGTTGAAAAAGTAATGGTTTTAGCTAATAATTCCCGATAGCTTGTTTTCAGTTTCATTAAAAACAAATATTGAAAATTAACTAAATCAAAATAATAATTTTGATTTTCTACTCTTAATAATTGTTGTGTTTCTCTAGCAGTAAATTTTAGTTGTTCAAAATTATGTTTCGTAGTTTCATCATCTTCATAATAAAGATTTGGATGCTGCCTGCTAAATTGATAAATTAAATATCCTCCTCCACCAATACTTGAAAGCACAATTAGTGCCAAGAGAATTTTAGCGACAATTTTTGCTTTGTTCATCAAGAATCGCCCTTAATTTGGTGGTAAATATTTCGTATGTGAATGATGATGACAAGAAGAAATCTTGTGGTTGATAAGTGACATAATCAATTAAATCAAGTTCTTGATAATCATAATTAATTATTGGTTCATGATTATTAATTAAAATTTTATAAGTAAAAGGCTTGCCAAATAATAATAAATTAATTAACAAAGTTTGATTAAATTCACTAGAAAAAAGCACATCACCACTACTAGTTTTGACAATTTTTTGCAAGTTATAATCATAATCAAAATGATCAGCAAGTCTGAGGATTCTTTTATCTTGAAAATCATAATTAACTTCATCGAAGTTATAATAATTTTTCCATTCATCACTACCAATAATTTTCAGTTGGCCAACCACTATTTCATCACCAACAAGGCTATTGCGTATATCCCATAAGATGTTTTTTAAATCAACAAGCTCTGCTAAAAAAGGTGGTCATTCTTCTGTGGTATCAATTGTGAATCCCAAAAGTGGATCATCACTTCTCATCCGAGTCTGCACGAAATTAGCTTTTAATGAAATAGTCTTCCTTAACAAAGGATAAAAGACGTTTTCTTGCTTGGTAGTGGTGTCTCTGCTTAGACAAGCCACTACTTGGTTAGAAACAAAGTTATTGTCTCTAATTGTTTCTGTCGCTGTTTTAATATTTAAAAACCCCTTATTAAACCCAACCCCATAATTATTAGTTAAGCCGATTTTACTAGTTGACTGATACTCTAAATTAAACAAAAAATCATTTGAACTAGGATCGATTAAAGTTGATGGAATTTTGTATTCGAAAAAATCTTGGTGTTTGATTTCAATGCGGTGGTTATTATTATCATATTTGAGGAAAAGTTGTTCCATCAATGCTGATGGTTGCTTAGTAGCATAATCAATAGAAACTAGTCCACTATTTTCTCGTTTAAATAAAGTAAAACTTAAATTAGTTAAGAGAATGGCTCGTGGTAGTTTTGTTCAATCAACTTGGTTATTGTTTGCAATTAACTCAAACCAAACAATCAACTTGTAATAGCTTTGTTTATCAATCGTAGTTGGTTTATTTACAAACATAAAATTAGGTGCTAATAATAATCCTTGCTCTGAATCGTTGTAATTTATAATACTAGCCAGAACGTCATCTTTAGCCATTTGATTGGATATTACCTGGTTAATATTCATGTTTTCTATCCTCCCGTTTATGGTTTACGAGAGAAATAAAAAAACTTCCCAAAAATAGGAAGATAATTTTTAAAATGGGGCGTTTGAGGGGAATTGAACCCCCGTATGTCGGAACCACAACCCGATGCGTTAACCACTTCGCCACAAACGCCATTTCAAAGTGTTGAAAACTCAACACTAGAATTGTACCTTTTCTTTCAGCGTTCTGTCAAACAAAAAGCGCGGAGTTAAGCGTTATTTCTTTAAAAAGTTTCACTTTCTAAAATGGTTAAAATTTCGCGGGCTTGTTTCTTATTCTTTAAAAAAGCACCAGCTCCATGGCGAGTTCCTCACCCTCCGTATTTGGCAGCAAACATATTTACTGGTCGGGTTTTTGAAGAGAATTGGGCGCGAATCCTTTTATCATCATATTCTACAAACATCACACAAAATTCAGTAGTAGCAAAATCGAGTAATAATCAGTTGAATTGTGAGGCACGATTAGGTTCAACGTTATAGCGTTTTAACACTTTGTTAGGTAAAAAAACTCATGTCGTGTTTAAAGAAGTTGACTTTAAATGGTTAACCAAATAAGCTTTTAGTTTATTTTCTTCAACCGAAGCATAAACCCTGCGATTCAGAATTTCATGAGCACTAGGACTTAATTCCACAAGTTTAGCTAGAGTGGTAAAAGTTTTCTTATTGAACCCTGAGGTGAGAAAGTTAGTTGTTCCTTCTAAAATTCCAATCAATAAACATTGAGCAGCTTCAGGAGTTAACATTCACTTTAAACTTAAAGCAATGTTAGCGATTAATTCACTACAACTCGAAACACTTTGGTCGTTAATATCAACTTGACCATAGACCTCTTTTTCAGGATGATTATCAATTTTAATGACTGTAGCACATTCTTTTCAATCATCACCATCAATTCAATCACTACTTGGTGTATCCACCACAATTGCTAACGAGGCAGAAATTAAAGCAGGATCATAACTATCCATTCGTCCTAAAGGGTTGAGATATTCACTATTCTCTCCAACAGCATAAACGTTCTTATCAGGAAAATTAGTCTTAATAATTTCTTTTAAACCCAACTGTGAACCATAAGCATTACCATCAGGATTATCGCGTCGATAAATAATAATCGTGTCGCTTTGACTAATCATGTCTGCTAATTTTTGATAATCTCTATTCATAATTGTTTTCCTTCTTATATTGCTTAATTTCTTTTAATAAAGTTGAGCTAGTTTTTTTATCATCGGGTTGGCTAAAAAAGTAGACTAGTTCTAATTGAGGATTTAACACCTTATTGTAACTAGCAATTTTGGCTTCATAAGCAAAGTCAACATCATTTCTAAATCCCCGCAAGCAATAGTTAATTTGGTGCATTTGGGCAAAAACCGCAGTCAAGTAATGTTCGTTGAGCATTACTTTCACTCGTGGGTTAGTCTGAAAGATTGTCTCAATCATCTCTACACGACTTTGACCTGAGTGTTGATAGGTTTTTTCTGGATTTCTTGAAACTACAATCACTACTTGGTCAAATAATTGTAAGGCTTTTTCAACTAAAACTTGGTGACCAGAATGAAAGGGATCAAAACTCCCAGGAAACATAATTACCCTATCATTTTCAATCTTTAAGTTTGGTTTCATCAATTGTGCCAATGTAAGGTAGGTTTCTTAAACGTTCTTGATAATCCAGACCAAACCCGATGATATATTCATCATCCATTCCAAAACAAAATCAATCCGCCTTTATTCCTGGTACTCTGGTTTGGTTGTTTTTATCAATTAAAGCCACAATCCTTACACTGTTAGCTCCTTTCGCCATCAAATAAGCTTTAATATATTTCAAGGTCAAACCACTATCAATTACATCTTCAACAATCAAAATGTCTTTATTTTTGATTGTGGTGTTAACATCTAAAACAATCTTGGGTTCACCACTAGTTTTCATCGTTCCCTTATAAGAAGAAACTACCATAAAATCAGTTTCACACTCATAATCAAAGTGCTTTAAAAACTCGGCATAAAAAGGAACACAACCTTTTAACAAGCCTAAAATAAGAATCGTATGTTCTTTAATGTTTGGTTGTTTTTGATAAAAAAGACTAACCTCTTGAGCAACTTCTTGAGTTTTTCTAACAATTTGTTGGTTGGTAAACTTAATTTCTTTTACTAAAGGGTGTTGTTGACTAATCATAACTGACTCCGTTCTTAATTAATTGAATTTAGGTATTGCTCTAAAATTAATTGAGCTGCTAAAGAATCTTTTTTTTGTTTTTGTTGCTCGCGTGACAAGTTTGCTTCAATCATAATTTGTCGAGCCATTTTTGTTGTTCGGCGTTCATCGACCTTAATAATGTCTGAAGTCTCAAATCTTGGATTATCTGCTAAAAATAATTCAATAAAATAGTCAATCATTTCTGCTCGTTCACCAATACTTCCATCCATGTTTTTAGGATAACCAATAATGATTTTTTCACACGGATTTTTTCATAAATAATCTAACAATTTTTCTTTTGCTTGCTCAAAGTTTCACTCTTCAAATTTCAAGGTGAGCGAAGGAGAAGCGACCACACCTTGACTGGTAGCCAATCCTAGAGTTTTACTTCCCAAATCAATACTTAAATACTTGTTCATATGCTTTTAATTATCACTGTTTTAAGGAGAAAAAACAACCCAAAAGGGTTGTTTAATAATCTTAGGAATTATTTATTTCATTCCAAGTTGTAGAAGGTTTTTGCTCCTTCATAAACTGCATTTACCCCTAGTTCGTCTTCAATTTCTAACAAACGGTTGTACTTAGCAATTCGATCAGATCTTGACATTGATCCAGTTTTAATTTGACCAGTGTTAAAGGCAACTGCTAAATCAGCGATAGTCGTATCTTCAGTTTCTCCTGAACGGTGAGAAACAATTGCAGTCCAATTATTTTTTTGCGTCATTTGAATTGCTTCAATTGTTTCTGATAAAGTTCCAATTTGGTTTAACTTAATCAACACGGAGTTGGTGGCATTTTTATGAATTCCTTCACGAATGAATTTAGGGTTAGTAGTGTACAAATCATCTCCCACGTTTTGTACATTTTTCCCAACTTCCTGGTTAAATTTGCTAAATCCTTCTCAATCTCCTTCGTCAAACCCATCTTCAATCGAAACAATTGGATATTTCTTCGTTAGGTCTTCTAAGAATTTATTTAACTCAACTGAAGTCATACTAAATTCTTGACCAGTAATCTTTTCAATTTTCTTAAAGTGGTATTTTTTATCCTCAAAGTATAGTTCTGAAGCAGCAGCATCCATGGCAAACATGAATCCTTCTTTCCCAGTTTTGTACCCTGCTTTTTCTACTGCTTCAACTAAAATATCTAAAGCAACTTCAACAGGCATTTTCTTTTTGAAAGCTTCAGCAGTTTCTTTTGGATAAGCTCACTTAAAGTTTGGCGCAAATCCTCCTTCATCTCCCACAGCAGTAATATCACCTTTTTCTTTTAAGATTGATTTTAAAGCTTGAAAGACTTCTGAAGACCAACGAATTGCTTCACCAAAACTTGGTGCTCCCACTGGCATAATCATAAATTCTTGGAAGTCAATTGCTGAATCAGCGTGTTCTCCTCCGTTAATTACATTTAACATTGGCACTGGTAATTTATGTGCTCCTGGTCCACCTAAGTAGTTGTATAAAGGCATTTCCATTTCATCAGCAGCAGCACGAGCAGCAGCTAGAGAAACTCCCAACATTGCGTTTGCCCCCAAGTTCTTTTTAAATTCAGTTCCATCTAAATTAATCATGGCTTGGTCGATTGACAATTGATCACGAACTTCCATTCCCACTACTGCTGGAGCAATTTTTTTATTAACATTTTCTACTGCTTTGCTAACAGCTTTACCGTTATATTTTTCGCCACCATCACGTAGTTCTAAAGCCTCATTAGCACCAGTTGACGCTCCAGAAGGAACTTTAGCAATTCCGTGACCACCAAATTCAGTTCATAACTCAACTTCCACAGTTGGAGTTCCACGTGAATCTAGAATTTGACGTCCTAAAACTTTGACAATTTTTGACATGTTTTATTTCCTCTTTTCTTGTATATATAAGTATTATAGACCATATTTAAAAGAAAGATAATCCCTCAAATCCCCAACAAAGTGGTTTGGCCTCATTTTCATACATAAAAAGAAAAAAACGGGGTAAAACCCGTTAAAATGCCTAATTTAGGATTAATCCATTAATCCTGCCTTGTATAAACGTTGGAATTGACCCGGAGTATTCTTAAGTTCTTCAAAAGTTCCTTGTTGAACAATTCCTGCTCCATTAGCACCTAAAACAATAATTTGATCAACACCTTTAATTGTTGATAAACGGTGAGCAATTGAAACTGTTGTCCGGTCTTTCATCAACTTGTTCAACTCAGTTTGAATTTCTTGTTCGACGATGTTATCCAAAGAAGAAGTTGCTTCATCAAGAATCAGTAATTCAGGATCTTTTAAAAACATTCGCGCAATTACTAACCGTTGTTTTTGTCCTCCAGAAAGTAACATTCCTCGTTCTCCTAACACGGTTTGATATTTGTCTGGTCAACTCATGACAAGATTGTGTAAATCAGCTTTTTTGGCAGCTGCAATTACCTCTTCTTCACTAGCATCAAACTTTCCGTACTTAATGTTTTCAAAAACATCACCATACAGAATTTGGGGTTCTTGTTCTACATAACCCACATGTGCTAAATAACTTGAAAGGTTAACATCTTTTAAGTTAATATCCCCATTAATATAAACATCCCCCTTAGTAGGATCATAATATCGTAACAATAACTTAGAAATTGTTGACTTACCAGCCCCAGTTTCACCAACAATCGCATACGATTTTCCTTCATGGAAAGTAAAGTTAAAGGTTGGTAAAATAACGCGGCCTGGTTTTTCAGGATATTCAAATTCCACATCTTTAAAGATAATATCACCAGCGACAGCTTCAATTTGGATTCCTTGCCCATCATAATGGGGGTCAAGAATTGAAGTAGCGTTAATCGTATCAAAGATTCTTCCAGTAGCTACAGTTGCGTTTGCCAAGTTAACTGTGGTCATCAAGGTTTGCATAATTGCTCCCACTAACAATCCTTCAGCCAAAGAAATTGAAGCAAAGGTTGTTGCATAAAAAGTTGCTGCAGCATCTCCTGAGTGGTAAAACCCAGCACTAGCAGCAATAGTAATTAGTTGTAAGGCGTTGACCCCCCCAAATAGAACTGTCACCATCATTGCTGTAACTTTAGCAAAGGGTTTGTTGATACTAAAGTAGCGTTTATGAATTTCATCAAATCCTTTGATTTCTCGAGCTTCGGTTCCTGATGATTTAATCAAACGCACGTTATTAATTCGGTCGGTGACAACTCCGTTGATGTCAGTAATTGTTGCTCGGACTGCAGTTCCTCTTTTGCGAATTAAGTTAAATGATGAAAGTAAAGTCACCATAATTAAAATCATTGCTGCTAGAACAATGAAAGAAATCTTTCAATTAAAGATAAACATCATCACAAATGATCCTAAAACTGTTAGTGATGCTCGAATAATCGTGGTTGGGGTTTGGTAAGCTTGGTCTCCCACAATTTGAGTATCAGAAATAATTTTAGTTAAGATTTCTCCAATTTTCTTATCTGAATAATAAGACACGTCTTCTTTTACCAAAGTTTCTAATGCTCGTTCACGTAAACTAATTTCGATTCGTTTACTTAATAAAAACCCAGCATATTGCGAAGTGAACATCGCTATCATGTTTATCAAAAGTAAAGCAACGTTAATGATAATATAAAGTCATCATTCTCCGCCCCAATAACCAGTGATATTATCCCGCATCGCAGGAACTGCATCAAGCATAATTCCTTTTGTCATTTGGTTAACTAATAAAGGACTTAACACCGCGGCCACAACTCCGAGAATTGAAGTGAGAATCGTGATTGAAGCTAGCAAATGCTCTTTTTTATAATAGTGCACAATTGATTGGGTAAAGGTAACCCGAGGTGCTGAAGTTTGATTAACATCAGCATGATTGTTCTGCACTTTTTGTTTTTTCTTAAACATTCTTTTTCCTCCTTAGTAAAAGTGTAGCAAAAATTACCCAAGAACATAAGCAATAAAAAAGTGAGTTCGCCAATTGAACTCACTTTTTTTAAATACACCTTAATAAGAAACACTAATAGATGATGAATTTACTAAATTATTGTTACTGTTAGTAATAATATTCTTACCGCTTAAGTAATTGTTGTAAAAATCTCTTCTAAATTGTTCTTCTTTCACAAACAAAATCAAGTAAACACAATAAAAATTTGATATCTGAAATGATTGTAAGGATTTTTCTTCTCCGAGGAAGTTTGTTTTTTATAAATCTTCAAGCGCGCGTTTTTGGTCGTTGCGGTGACGTTTACGTTCATTAATTGTTAATCATTTCTTACGTAAACGAATGTCATCAGGAGTAACTTCAACCAATTCATCCCACTCAATAAATTCCAAAGCTTCTTCTAAAGTTAGTTTTTTAAATGGAGTTAATTTTACTGCATCATCAGTTCCACTAGAACGAGTATTAGTTAGTTTCTTTCCTGTTGTTGGGTTAACATCTAAATCATTTCCTCGAGAATGTTGACCAACAATCATTCCTTCATAAACTTCAGTTTGTGGTCCAACAAACAAGATTCCACGAGCTTCTAAGTTATTTAGCGCATAAGCAACACTAACCCCATTAGCCATTGAAACCATCACTCCGTTAGGACGAGATTCAATCTCACCCTTGTAAGGTTCAAAACCATTTGCAGATTGAACTAAAATTCCTTCTCCGTGAGTATCGTTGGTAAATTCTGAGCGAAAACCAATTAACGCACGTAACGGGACATTGTAAACCACTCGATCACGAATCCCATCAGAATCCATGTCAATCATCATTCCTTTGCGAACATTTAACTTATTAATTACAGTTCCAGAATATTCACTAGGGACGTTAATAATTACTTTTTCCATTGGTTCGAAAACTTCACCAGTAGTAGAATCTTTGTGCAAAATAACTTCTGGTTTAGAAATTCCTAGTTCAAAACCTTCGCGACGCATTTGTTCAATTAAAACCGAAAGGTGTAATTCTCCACGACCCAAAACCTTAAATCCTTCGACTTCTGAATTAACTAAAGGTTCAACTCTTAACCCCACATTAACCTCTAATTCTTTTTCTAAACGTTCTTTAATGTTTCTTGAAGTAACAAACTTTCCTACTCTCCCTGCAAATGGAGAAGTATTGACTAAAAAGTTCATACTCATCGTGGGTTGTTCGATTTTAATCGGATCCATTGCTTCAACTTTATTTAGTTCACCAATTGTATCACCAATTGAAACTTCACTTAATCCTGCGACCACAACAATATCTCCAGCGCTAGCTTCTTGAACTTCCACCCGGTTTAAACCTTGGTAAACAAAAAGTTTTGAAATTTTACCATTATAAGTCGAACCATCATTACGCGCTACACTAATACTTTGTCCAGTTTTAATTGTTCCTTGATAAATTCTTCCAATTCCTAAACGACCAATAAAAGAATCATAAGCCAACGATGAAACTTGAATTTGGGTTGGATTAGCACTTAGACTAGTATCATAACTACCCACTTGAGTCACAATCGTCTCTAATAAAGGTGAAAGGTCTTGGGCAGGTTTCTCCATACTAAATTGGGCAATTCCTTCTTTAGCAATTCCGTATAATACCTGAAAATCTAGTTGTGATTCAGTAGCATCTAACTCCATAAACAACTCTAAAACTTCATCAACCACTTCTTGAGCACGTTGGTCTTTTTTATCAATCTTATTAATCATTAAGATTGGGTGTAACCCCAACTCTAAAGCTTTAGAAGTTACAAAACGAGTTTGAGGCATCGGTCCTTCGCTGCTATCAACTAACAAAATCACTGTGTCAACAGTTTTCATAATTCGTTCCACTTCTGAAGAAAAATCAGCATGACCAGGAGTATCAACAATATTAATTTTAATTCCCTTGTATTCGATTGCACAGTTCTTTGAATAGATTGTAATTCCTCGTTCACGTTCTTGATCATTACTATCCATCACTTGGGCATCAATTTGTTGGTTATCACGAAAAACTCCTGCTTGACTTAATAACCCATCAACCAGAGTAGATTTTCCTGCATCAACGTGAGCAATCACGGCAATATTAATAATTTTTTTAGCGTCCATTTTCTGCTTTCCTTCCCCTTTTTAAAAGTTTCCCATAAAGACAATAACCTAACGATTTTAACATATTAAGAATAAAAAAATGAGTGTTTTTCACTCATTTAATCTGGGTTTTCTAGAAAAATTTATTCAATTGATGGTGCTTGTGGAGTTTTGTTGGTTCTTAGTTTGCTTAATAAGTTCTTGCTTCAATTCATTCTTAAAAAGACTTCATAACTGATTAAAGTATAAAGAACCATCAACATTCCAAATAAAGGAGTCAAGATGATTAAGAAAACCACACCAATTCTGGTTTGATAATACATCACAGTAAAGTTTGGATGGTATAAATCGTTTGCAGAAATTTGCACAGCACTTTTTCCATCAGTGGTTAAAGTATTCAATGTTTCTTGAGCATCTTTAAACACTGTTCCTAACGTCGGGTCAGCAGCAATTGTGACAATTCCTGTAATTTGACTGTTAATGAAAGCAACTTTATTGTTAACTACATACGTTCCGTTCTTATAAGCGGTTTGATCAATAATTGTTTCGTTTTTGTGAGCTTCTTGATAAAGTGCACTGGTAGGGAAGTTGTTATTTAAAAGTTGACTAACTGTACCTGTTTTTCCAATTCAACCCAATCCTGAGTGAGTAAAGGCATAATTGTGAAATGCTTTTGCCACTTTAACATCAAATTGCACCAACGCATGAGAAAATTGGTTAACATCAAGATCTTCTTTAGCTTCGTACTTTGCTTTTCAGTCATGTTCAAAGCTATCAGTAGCATAATCTGTGAAGAAATTCACGACTGTTTTGTCGTTTAATTGTTCTTGAGTTAAAGTAGAAAGTACATCTTGTTGGTAAGCTTCTCTTAAGGTTTCTACTCCTGCATCATAGACAGAAAAACCACCAATTGGTTCAGCACTACCATTAACAACTACCTTTCCTTCTGGAATGTATTTGTCAATCATTGCATCAACACTATTGATGAAACGTTGACTTTCCATTCCCATTCCAAACGCAGATAGGCCTAAACCCAAACCTAAGAATAATGCCAAACAAGAAAGCAAGATTGCTGCTAAAATGTGTTTTGAATTCTTTTTTAATAAACGCATAATTTTGTTCCGATTCTGTAAAAAATAATATTTGAGCGGGATAATAATTATTCCCTTAATTAATTCTGATTTAAGCAAAACATTGCTATTCAACCAGGGTATTTTATCTACTAGCTATTAATAACTATTTAAAAAGATTATCTTCTTTCATTTTCGCTTAAACTTATTTTTCCTTTCGCTGCTTTTAAAAATAATATCAGAAATAACTAAAAAAATTTAATTTTAGTTTTAAAAAGAGACAAAAGTTCCTAAAAAAGAGCTTTTGTCTCTATCTTTTTAAACGAATTTAACTTTGGTTAAACCATTTCTTTAGTAAAACTTATTTTTTTTGATTTGCTTGATAATTATCAATCATTTGAATAGTTTCTAAGTCACTAATAATATCATTGCGATTATCAGAAATAAACTTAATGTTTTGCAGAGTTTCACCACTCTTAATTTCTTGAGTTTCAAGATAATCTTCTTTAAATAGAAGGAAATAATAGATCAATGATTCCATAATAAAAACCAAACCCATAAAGTTGTTCGCCTTTTCAATCACTTTTGGAGTTCAATCAAACTCTTGGTTTTCCATTTGTTCTAAAAAGGTATTACAATATTCAAAAAAATCATAAAGGTTAATGTAGAAATCAACAATACTCTTTTCACTATTGTTTAACTCCTGCATTTTCATCAGTAAATGGTTGGAAAAATTTTTTAAAGGACGCGGGATATCAAGTTCTTTCACCAAACCATAAAAAGTATTGATATATTTATAAGCCACAAAGGTTAGACTAGCAATTTCAGTAAAATCAACTTCCAAGTCAGGATAACGCAACTGCAATTTTTGAAAAACTTCTTGTTTTTGAATATGAGGAATAGTTTCCATAATTTCAATCGCGATGCTAAATAAACAATATAAGCGGATAATTCCAATTTCACGAAAGCTTTCACTCTCACTATCATCAGGAATTAAAAAACTAATTTCCCGATTATTGATCAGTTGATCCAATTTATTTTTGATTCCATCAATATTTTTTGCTTCCCACAATCTGGTAACTTCTTTTAACTCTTCCACTTCCTGGTATTCGATTGAATTATTAAAAATATATAGTTCTTTATCAATTTCACCATAAAGGTTCTTGAGATACTCTGCTCGTTTTGCCATTTTAATAGCCTCTCTGTTATCTTTTTCTCTATTCTAACATTGATTAAAATATAAGTATTAAAATGAGACAATTAAAATTTTAAATTATTTTAGATTCCTCAGTCATTTAAATTTTTAGTAATCAAAAGATAATCTGGCTGATATTGATAAACTAAGTTTCAAAATGAACGCGAATGATTGGGGTGAACCAAGTGAGCTAATTCATGAATAACAACACAATTAATTACTTCGATAGGAAAATGCAAAAGTTTGGCATTGAAGATTAACTTCACTTGATCTGGATAACAAGCACCTCACTTTCCCACTAAATTTTTAACAGTTAAATTTTTAAAAGTTAAATCCATCAGTACCGCTTGGTTTTTAGTTTGTTTGAGAAACCAATTGTAATAATAACGTGCTAAAAAGTTATAAAGTTTTTTCAATTGTTCGTCTTGATCATGATAATTTTTGATATAAATTTGATTTTCAACCATTTTTGGACGAATGTCTCCTTCGACCAGAACCAGATTAACTCTCTGATCAAAAACAAGGATTCAAGGGTTTGTGGTGAATAAATCATACTTATTATTAATTGCAAATTTAGTTTTTAACTGGTTAATCTTTTGATAGTTAGCCTTAATTAAATTTTCAACACTTTGCACATCAACTCAAGGCGGAGATGAAACATAAATTTCTGCTTTGCGGATCTTGAGAATAAGTTTTTTTTGGTACGGATTTAACTTTCAAAAATACTTAATCACCTCGTTGTTAATCATCACGAAGCATTCTTGACTTGTTATTTGATCGTTCAAATTAATCCTCCAGTTTTAAAACCGCAATAAACGCTTCTTGAGGTACTTCAACGTTTCCAATTTGTTTCATCCGTTTCTTACCTTCTTTTTGTTTTTCTAATAACTTCTTTTTTCGTGAAATATCAGCAGCATGCAGTTTTCACGTCACATCTTTTCGATAAGCTTTAATCGTTTCGCGAGCAATCACCTTATTACCAATCGCTGCTTGAATCGGAATTTCAAAATTTTGGCGAGGAATGATTTCTTTTAACTTTTTAGTTAACTCTCTTCCCCGTTCATAAGCAAACTTAGTATTAACAATCATTGATAGCGCATCAACAACTTCTCCGTTTAACAACACGTCCATCTTTACCAATTTTGAAGGTTGATAACCAATTAGCTCGTACTCAAAACTGGCATAACCCTTAGAAATTGACTTTAACTTATTAAAAAAGTCAAAAATAATTTCTGCTAAAGGCATGTCATAAACCAATTCCATTCTGGTTTCATCAACATAAATTAAATCCTTATAAACGCCCAGTTTTGCTTGCACCAAGTTCATCAAATCACCCACATATTCTTGAGGAGTAGCAATCTTAAGGTTCACATAGGGTTCTTCAATAACTTTAATTTTTTGCACCTCAGGAAATAATGAGGGATTATCAATTTCAATCACCTCATTATTAGTTAAAGTAATCTGGTAATTAACACTAGGAGTTGTGGCAATCAAGTTAAGGTTGTATTCTCGTTCTAGGCGTTCTTGAATTACTTCCATATGTAATAGTCCTAAGAACCCCACTCTAAATCCAAATCCTAAAGCTTGAGAAGTTTCTGGTTCATAGATTAAGGAACTATCACTTAACTCAATTTTTTCTAAAGCTTCTTTAAAATCAGTGTACTTCGCATTATCAATCGGATAAATTCCTGAATAAACCATTGGTTTTAACTTTTTATAACCAGGAAGTGGTGTTAGTGCGGGGTGTACAGCACTAGTAATCGTATCCCCAACATGGACATCTTTAATCGTTTTAATTGAAGCTGAAATTCATCCTACTGCTCCTGCGCTCAAGTGAGAGGTCTTTAGAATCTTGGGAGTTTTAATTCCCACTTCAGTGACTTCGTATTCCGCGTTGGTGTTCATCATTTTAATTTTATCCCCAACTTTGACCACCCCTTGACGAACTCTGATTGACATCACTACTCCTAAATACTGGTCATAATAACTATCAAAAATTAAAGCACGTAAAGGCTCAGAATCGACTGCATCAGCAGGATAGGGAATTTTAGCAACAATTGCTTCTAAAACTTGGTCGACATTCAACCCAGTTTTTGCGCTAATCAAGGGCGCGTCGCTGCAATCTAAACCAATCATTTTTTCAATTTGGGCTTTAGTTTGTTCCACATCAGCACTTGGCAAATCAACTTTATTAATTACAGGAATAATTTCTAAGTTATTATCTAATGCAAGATAAACGTTTGCTAAAGTTTGGGCTTCAACACCCTGAGTGGCATCAACTACTAAAATTGCCCCTTCACACGCTGCTAAAGAACGCGAAACTTCGTACTGAAAATCCACATGACCAGGAGTATCAATCAGGTTGAAAACATATTCTTCATCATTTTTAGCTTGATACTTCAACTGCACCGAATTTAACTTAATTGTAATTCCCCGCTCACGCTCAATTGCCATCGAATCTAAAATTTGGGCTTGCATTTCTCGACTTTCAACAGTTTTGGTCAATTCTAAAATTCGGTCAGCCAAAGTGGATTTCCCATGATCAATATGCGCAATTATACTAAAATTTCTAATTTTTGTTTTATCCATTAATATTTCTCTCTTTATTAGCAGTCATTATCCTTATTATACTAAATGATTGTTTCAACCCCTTATAAAATTTTATGTGGAATTAAACACCGTTTAACTTCAAACCCCGTGATTAATCACGGGGTTTTGGGTTCTTTTTTAAAAAAGTATACTTATCATAAAGTCCAGGAACACTTTTAAAGGATAAACCTTTTTGTTCTAGTTCTTTTCAAGAATAAAATTGGTTTTTGTATAGAAAGTGTCGTTTTAGAGGTTGAGCATTTGCTGGATCAAGATAAAACGCGTTTCAAAACCCCATACTTCAATAACTTCAAATAATTGATTTTTTGATGATTATTGGAGAATAACCTCCTCAACCATAATTTACTAAATAACTCTTTGTGGTTGTATCATATCCATAAATTAAAACATTATGTGGAGCTGGTTTAACAAATGAAACCAAAACTGGCATGTTATACTTCAACAACAAATCTTCAGGACTTGAAGAGTGCATAAATGAAGAACTATAATGATATTTTATTTTTGAACTAATGCTTTTATTACTTAATCAATTTTTATAAGCTCTAGCTAAAGTTTTTCCTGTTTTTATGTCTTTAGCAGACTTATTTTTTTTTCATAATTTACGAACTAAAGAATTCTCTGGTTGGTTATACTCACAATATTTGTGTTCTGGCATTGCTATTTGATTATTACTTACTTGTTGATTATTTTCAAAATAGGTAGCAAACTCTTCGTCAGTGAAAAAACCCGAAGAGATGAAGAGTTCGTTATATAAAAGTAATGTTGACAAAGAGACATACTCACACAATCCTTGATGGTTTTTTGGTCCTGTAGTGTATCCTATACTCTTATCTCCTCATAATTTAGTAAAAAATTGGTAGTAGGGAACAAGGTTAGAAAATTTGTCAATTTCAACTTGTGATGCCTCATAACCAACAATGCCCCCATCCTTGGAAAGGTTGCTTAAAATCAAATCTTGGTCTTCTAAGTTTTCTTGACTATTAATCGAAATAAGATTGGCATTGGATTTTGGTGTTGATTTAATAATTTGGCTATTTGCAACTAACACATTTGAACTAGATCCAATAATAATTAACGAACTTAAAATTTGAAGTATTTGTTTCATAATTTATTAACTCTTTCTATTTTAATTAGATTTCTACTTTAAGATTTATGTTGGCAAGCACTGAACCGTTAGAAATTTCAAGATCTTTTGCTCAATAAAGAAATTCTATTCTACCACTAGCATTCAAGGAATAATTAGCATTTTCGTTTAATAAAACAATCACTTGGTAACTTTTTTCTACTTTATCAATTTGGTAACTAAATTCAATAAGATTAGAAAGGATATCATCTCCGTAATTGTTATATACGAATCACGTTATTTTTGGATCAACATTTTCATCATATGTATCATCTAAAATTCGAAAGGAAATAACAAATTGATTATTTTCTTTTGTTAATTGATAATCTTTTTGATTAGTTTGATCAAAATCCAATTTAGAATAATAAGTTATTTTAATCGTTGCTCGTTTGTAATACACTGAAAAAATATCAATCGTTGCTTGACGACTATCTCCATAGACACTCAAATATTTCGGCAGAGCTTCTTTGTTTACTTTTGGATTTTTATCTAAAAAAACCTTAAAAATGGTTTCTGAACTTAAATCGCTAACATAACCTAAATCAGTAGTTTCCAAGTCATTTCTAATGTCGTGAAACTGATTGGCGCAAGAAACTACTGCAAGAGGTACTGTGCCAACTACCGGGACGCTTAAAAATGACAAAGCTATTTTTCTAAAAATACTTTTCATAATTTATTTCTCCTCAATTTAATAATAGCATCTCGTAATATTAATCTAGGTACACTGTTAAGTTGTTTTATCACAAAAAAAATCATCACAATTGATGACTTTCTTAATGGATGATGTCTTTCATAAACTTCAGTAAGTCTTTTTCCACTTGTTTATGGTCTGGTTCAAATAAAATTTCGTGACGTAAGTTTGGATAAAACATCACTTTAGTATCATAATTCAACCCAATAAAATGAGTGGCAACTTTTTGCACATTTTTACCATATTCTCCTACAGGATCATCTAAACCTGCCAGAATTAAAATCGGTAAATCCTTGCGCATTAATTCAATGTTTTTCTTTTTGCGAATATAGTTTAAACCATAAAACAGATCCTTAAATCCTGAAGTTGTGAAAACAAAACCACATAAAGGGTCATTAGCAAAGGCTAGTTGCACTGCTTGATTAGCAGTTTGTCACTCACTACCGTTTGCTTCAGGTGAGTTAAACTTTTTATTAAAAGTGCGATAACTTGCATTTCAAAGTAATTTGGAAGGTTTTTTACCTTGATTAAACAAAATTAACAAACGACTGACTATTAAACCTAAAAAAAGTAATTGGGAATTATAATCAGTTGTACCACTTAAAATTAGACCATCAATTCGTTGCGAATACTTAATTGCAAAATTACGAGCCATAAAGCTTCCCATCGAATGACCCAACATAAACACAGGCAAATCGGGAAAATTTTTTTCGATGTAATCATTAACTACAAGTTCGTCATCAACAATTTTTTTTCATCCGTTGTGAGCATCAAAATAACCAAGGATTTGACCATTATCTAAAGCAGTTTTACCATGACCACGATGGTCATCGCCAACCACAATAAATCCTTTTTTATTCATCTCTTGGCCGAACTGATCATAACGAGTTAAATATTCAGCACTCCCGTGAACCAGTTGAATCACCCCTAAAGGTTTTTTGACATCATCTCACACATAGCAATTCAAAATTTTGTCATCAACTGTACTTAATTTAAATTCCTTCATGGGTTTTTCCTTTCACCAAGTTTTGATAAAACTCACCAGTAGCTTTACTTGCTAACGCGTCAACTCACTCGTTGCCCTTTTCGCCACTATGTCCTTTGACCCAAACAAAAGTTAACTCCACTTTTTGATTAATTTCTTGAACAAAATCGCGATATTTTTTGGTTAACGGTTTTTTAGCTTGTCACGCTTTAGTAGCTCAAGCAGAAATGCCTTCATAATCATGGTGAACCTCTAACTTCTTAATGTGGTGGTTATAAGCATACTCCATCACTTTTGCTGCTCCTGCAATTTCTCCAGCCACATTTCTTAAATCTGCTCTAGAAGGATCAAAATAACGTTGACTCAATTCTAAGACCCCCTCAGGAAGAAAAATAATTGCTCCATAAGCATAAGAATGATCCTCACTGCGATAACTGCCATCAGTGTAAGCAACAACTCACTTAGAATCATCAAGTGGTTCTGACCCTAAAAAAGCTGCGGCCTTGTCATGAGAATCAAAGACTTTAAAGACTGGGTTTAAATACCCTTGAATTTGTTGATTCATTTCTTGTCAAGACGAATAAATCCCAGGAACACGACCCTTCTTGACCACATAATACTTTTTATCCATTAGTATGCCCGTCCAAAGTAAGCTTTAATTTTGGTGGCTTGCCCACAGTTAAAACATGGTTCAACACTTTGATCATGATTAAAGGGAATACAGCGCGAATTGGTACTAGTTTTTTGCTTAACTTCTTTTTCACAAACCACGCGACCACAGAAAGGGACAAGATAAAGTCCTGGTTGAGTTTCAATCCCTTTTTGGTATTCGCTTAAAGTTTGCGCTTGATAAATTCTGGTCTCAAGACTAGTTTTTGCTCGACTAAACAGTTGTTGATCATAAGTTATCACAGCTTGATCAACAAAGGTTTTTACTTGATCTAGTTTAACTGCAGTTTTGCCTTCACCAACCCTTGAAGAAATTATCACTTGCTCTTGGGCAACATCACGCATTCCTACTTCAATTCGAATTGGTATTCCTTTAATTTCTGAAGCTGACATTTTATAACCAAATGTTTTATCTGAAGCATCAACTTTAATTCGATAATTTTTAGATAAATCCAGTTTTAATTGGTCAACTACCCTTTGCACTGGTTCATCTAAACCTAATTGTAAAATTTGCACTTGAACAGGAGCAATTTTACTTGGCAAGACTAAACCTTCATCATCAGCATGAGTCATGATTAAAGCTCCAATCATTCTGGTGCTAACCCCCCAGCTAGTACCATAAGCATACTCTAATTCACGATCAGCATTTTGAAACTTAATGTCAAAAACCTTAGCAAAATTATCACCCAAAAAATGACTAGTTCCTGTTTGCAAAGCCTGACCATCATGCATCAACGACTCGATTGTATAAGTTTCTCGAGCACCAGCAAAGCGTTCGTTGATTGTTTTAATACCTTTAACAACAGGAATTAATAAGTATTCTTCGACAAACTTCGCATAAAGATCTAAAATAGTTAGCGCAAACTGGTTTGCTTCCACACTTGTCTGGTGCATCGTGTGACCTTCTTGTCATAAAAATTCTGAAGTTCTTAAAAACGGACGGGTAGTTTTTTCTCAACGCATGACATTAACCCATTGATTATTTTTTAAGGGTAAATCACGATAAGAGTGAATGTTGTTTTTAAAATATTGAGAAAACAAAACTTCACTAGTAGGTCGAATATATAACTCTTCTTCTAAAGGTTTATCCCCAACCTTAGTTACAGTCAAGACTTCAGGAGCAAAACCTTCAATATGCTCTTTTTCTTGGTTAAATAGTGATGCAGGAATTAGTAATGGTAAATAAACGTTTTCGATTCCCTGTTGTTTAAATTCAACATCTAAAGTTTGCATGATTAATTCCCAAATTCCATACCCATGAGGTTTAAAAATCATCGTTCCTTTAACTGGACCATAATCAATTAAATCAGCTTGAATGACGACATCAGTGTATCATTTTGCAAAGTCAACATCTCTTGAAGTAATTCGGTCATTTCTTTTTTTACTCATTTTTTTCTTCTCCTTGCTGCGGATTCTCATCACTAATCACTAACATAGGATCAGCAACCTTCTTTTTGCTCAAACGTTTAATTTCAGAATTATTTCCATAATAAACTTCAATGCTTGGATTGACCATTTTAGCCATTTGCTCTACTTTTTTTAAGGGTCGTTCTTTTCTAATCATAATTCATTTAATTGATTCTGCAGGAATAGTTTCGTGAACTCCCACTAATTTTAACGAAGTATCAAAAACTCAGTCATTAACAGTTTGCTGGGCTAATTTAACTGGATCTAAGGCAATGATACAAAGGTTTTCTAAGTTAATCCCAGCATCAGTGGCTCACTTTCAAAAATAAGCTCGAGAAGAAATGTCAAATTCTAAGTCAACTGACTCTTCGTGCTGAAGATATGATCAAACATAATAGGCTTCATCTTTTTTTAACTCCACGTTCTTTAACTGGCAAATTCCGTTACCCAAAATGCTTGGTAAGTTCCGATAATCAGTATAAAACAAGAAAAAACTAACATCCTTTTTTTGGACAATTCGCAACACCTTTTTCTTTTCATTTTTATTAACTAAAAATAAACTATTAAAAAAATTGTCAGAAAAAAGTTCACTATTCTTTCGTTTTTTCTTTAGCATCCAAAAACATCCTTTTTCTTATTATAGTGCAAATTAAACCCACAAAGAAGCACAACCAGAATAAAAAAATGATTGTCATTAAGACAATCATTTTTCAACACTTTCTTTTTAATGGCGGGCTGAGAGAGATTTGAACTCTCGCGCCGGTAACCCGACCTAACACCTTAGCAGGGTGCCCTCTTCGGCCTCTTGAGTATCAGCCCAAAATAGTACTTTATTATTATACATAAAAACCACAAACAAGGAAGGTTTAACCATCAAAAACTCCCAAGAGTTTCTTAGAGGTTTTAAAGGAAAGGTTTTAAATAAGTTGGGGTTAACAACTCAAGATCATTAGTTAATTGAAAGTTTGGTTTTAAAGTTAAATAATGTTGGGAAAAATCGCAATCCTGGTAATCTTGAACCACTTGAAAATCTTGATAAACTTCAGTTGCAAGCAATTTTGTTAAACCATCAGTTGCAATCACTTGTTCAGCCACCAAAGGTTGTTGATTATCATAAATTCCTAAATAAAACTTTCCTCCCCGAGCATCAAGTAAAGAAACCTTTTTTCCCTTGCCTGCTTGATATGCCAAGGAGTTAATTAAATAAACTTCGTAGGTTGGATTAATAACTTTTAAGGTTTTCACAAAGGTTAAACCAACCCTTTCTCCAGTATAACTTCCTGGACCAGTAGTTAAATAAAACCGTTTAATATCTTGAATCGTTAACTGGTTTTTTGCAAATAAACTTTGGATGTTTACTAATAATAAATCTGAAACTTTTTTTGTATTTCTAACCACTACCTGGTCAAGAATTAAATTATCTTGTTCTAAAATTAAAATTAAATTTCAATTAGAAGTATCAATAAATAAGTTCATTTTAATTATTCCTTTCAATCGTAAGTAAACGTTCTTGGGCTTGAGTTTGTTTTTCAAAAGTTAACTTTAAGCAAGGATAAGAATCATAATCAAAATTAACTTGATTAGGTCATTCAATAATGTTTAATGTTTGGTCTGGAGCGTCAAGATAAAATAATAAATCTTCTTCAGCACCTAACCGGTAAGCATCAAGATGACAAATCTTTAAAGTTGGGGTTTCATACTCATTCATAATCACAAACGAAGGTGAAGTTACTTTTTCTTTGACTCCCAATTCTGATAACAAAAACTTAGTAAAAGTTGTTTTGCCAGAACCTAAATCACCAACCAATAACAAAAACATTCCTGGTTTAACCTCTGTACTTATTTTTTTAGCAAACTGGTTGGTATCAGCAAGACTAGTTAGTTTTATGGTTTCTTTATTTGTCATCACTAACTCTTTTTGACAATTCTTGTCCAGATTCCAACACAGTTTGGTTTAACTCTAAATTCAATGATTCAGCTAAAGTGGTAAAGAATTTATTTGCTAGTTTTGGAACTTTGCTCAATCCTCCAAATCCAAGGATGGCTTGAGCAGCACGGTCAAGACTTTGAGTCAGACTCATTATTCCATCTCAACTACTACTAGTGACAAAAACACCCTGATATTGCAAAATTAAGGCGTTATATGTACTAAAACATTCAACACATTGATCTCATAATTCCGAGGTTAAATCAACTTGATTAACAACTACTCCTACTCCTTGAGGCGCAATTCTGGCTAAATCAGGATAAGCACTTCATAACAAATAACTACACTCTGAGGCTTGATACTGATCAAAAGAATAACTTAGTTGTTGAAGATAACTTGGAGAAGCATAACTCACTGCCACCAAACTAGGATTCCGTCCCAATGAAACATTATGAATCGCTAAATGTTCTTCGAACCGACGAGTGGGCACCCCACCATTGAAACCTCACATCACACTATAACCTTTACCATCAGGAGTAATTCGAATAATCCCTGCATATTTATGTGCTTTAGAGGTTCAAAGACTAATGTTTCGGGTTGGAATACCATCAACTGTCACTAAAATGAACCGATTCTTTAAGTTAGGATAGGTGTGCTTTAGTTTAAATCGAGCAGGATTAAATTCATCAGTGAAATAAACTTCAACATCACTATCATTAAGAACGATGCTTTGACTACCAACATCACCTGGAATTCACCCAAATCCAGAAAATGTTGTTGCTACATCTCCTAGAGTACGCAAAATACTTGATCCTGAAACCGAACTATTAAACTTCATTGCTTTCTCCTTAAATCAATAACTCTATTTTATCATTATGCTTTAAAACCAGAAAATTATTTCCCTACTAAAGAAAAAACTCAAGTTTTACCTTGAGTTTTTCACCTACAACCACGTATGGAAAACTTTCTTGTAAAGCATTTTGACTCCTTGGGCAAGAATAACATAACCAAGTAAAAGTGCAATCAAAATGCCAATATAAGATACTTCTGGAGGACTCATCGCCAAAACATTAGCAATTGGTTCAGCATAACCAATGACAAATCCTAAACCAATGACAAATCCTGTTGTCAAGTTCAATGGTCAAGTTGCCCGAGATTGGACAAACGGAATTTTTTCAGTTCTCAACACTTGAACCACCATCACTTGGCTCATTAATCCTTCCATAAATCATCCAGCGTTAAACATTTGCACAGCAATATTCTTTGTATCAACCACACTTCCCTTTAAATTGTTATATTGATCAATCAGATTATAGCCATAACCTAAAATCGCAAAGGTGGCTACATCAAAAATTGAAGAAATTGCTCCATTAATTAAAGCGAATGGAACAATTTCTTGAGCCCGTCACCGCTGCGGACTTCTAATAAAGACATCATCAACTCGATCAACAGCAATTGCAAATTGGGACATATCATAAATTAAGTTTTGAAACAAAATTTGCACTGGTTGCATTGGAAGGAAAGGTAATCAAGCACTAGCGATAATCATTGAAAGGGTATTTCCAAAGTTTGAAGCTGTCGTCAACTTAATGTATTTCAAAATATTTCCAAAGATTGTTCGACCTTGAACGATTCCTTTTTCTAAGACTAATAATGACTTTTCTAACAAGATAATATCACTAGCATCTTTAGCAATATCAGTAGCATTAGCAACTGATATTGCAACATCACTTTGTCTTAAGACAGGCGCATCGTTGATTCCATCCCCCATGTACCCAACAGTATGATTATTTTCTTTTAAAACTTGAATAATTTTTACCTTTTGCAACGGGTTTAACTTCACAAAAATGTTGTTATCTTCAACAATTTTTTTCAATTCATATTCACTGGCGTTTTCAATTAATTCGCCTGTGACTAAACCTTTAATTTCTAGGTTCACCATTTTACAAACTGCGCGGGTAACTGGTTCGTTATCTCCAGTTAAAATCTTTAAATCAACCCCATATTTTTTCAAAAGTTTGATCATTTTTGTTGTTGAAGGTTTTGGTGAATCTAAAAAAGTAGCATAACCCATGAAAATCAATTTTTGCTCATCTTTTGGTGAAAAACTTGTTTTCTTGCCAGTAATTGCCTTATAAGCTAATCCTAAAACCCGCTTTCCGTCATTATTCATTTTTTCGTAGTAGGCTTTGATTTGTTTAATTAATGATTCAGTCAGTTTAATCACTTTACCCTTGTAATAAACTCGGTCACACGAATTTAAAACTTCTTCCATACTTCCTTTAGTAATCAATACGCGCCCATCGTGTTCAATTTCAGCAGCAATGGTTAACTTTCTCCGATTAAAATCAAAAGGAATCTCATCAATTTTTTGAATTTCATTATGCGTATTAAAGTTAAAATTATTATGTTTAACATAGTCAATAACTGCATTATCCATCGGGTTTTTTAATCCGGTTTGAAAATAAGCGTTCACATAAAGATACTTTAACAAGTTCGGATCAGCCTTTTTATCAACAGTTTTAAATTCAATTAACTCAATCTTATCATTGGTTAAAGTTCCAGTTTTATCTGTGGCTAAAATATCAATTGCTCCCAGAGCTTGAATTGCATCCAATTGTTTTACAACTACCTTTTGTTTAGCCATTTTTGTAGCTCCATTAGCAAGGTTAGTAGTTACAATTAAAGGTAACATTTCTGGAGTTAATCCCACTGCAACTGCCACAGCAAAAAAGACCGCTTTCAATCACGGATTATCCCCTCCTGTTGCACCAGGGTTGTGAGCATAACCGACCCCTCCATTAATTAGATAAACAATCGGTACCATAATTAACATGAAAACAACTAAAACTTTAGTAACCGCCTTCACTCCTTTAATAAAGTTACCATCAGGTCGACGTTCAGCAATTGATTTACTAATCGTAGCAAAATAAGTATTTAAACCAGTCGCTACTACCATCGCTAAAGCACTACCAGACACGACGCTAGTTCCTGTATAACAAATGTTTTCTAAGTCTAAAATATTATTGTTATGCTTACTAGTCGCATGTTTTTCAACAGGGAGTGATTCGCCAGTTAAAGAAGACTGATTAATAAATAAGTCTGTAGACATAATAATCCGGACATCAGCTGGAACCATATCACCACTGGCCAAATAAATTAAATCCCCAGGAACTAAACTTTGAACGTTTAGTTCCTCACCAAGTTTAATCAAACTTAACTGGTTAGTTTTATTTACTGTGGTATATTTTTCGTTCTTACTATCAATTTTTTTGCGAATAACATTAGTTTTACTCTCCACGATTGCAGAAATTTTCTTAGTTGAATAATAAGTTCGGATTGTTTGGACATATGAAACTGTTCCACTAATAAGCACCATTAACAAAACAATCAGAGCACCAACCAAATCAAAAAGGTCACCTAATTTATGGTCAAAGGCAAAAGCATTGGTAAAATAAGAAATAAAGTTATAGACCGAAATTAAAAGAAGAATGATGTTAAAAGGACCAAAAAAATTCTTGATAAACTCCTTTATTCAAGCAAAATGTTGTTTTTCAATTTGGTTTGGACCATATTTTTCTGCTAAACGTTGGTATTCACTATTAGTCAATCCAAACTCACTAATGCCAAAATTAGTTAATAATTCTTGTTGACTCATTTGTGAAAGTGTTTTAATGTTTTTCTCGTTAGCGAACCTAGTTTTAGCCACTCCCTTTTTCTTAGTGCGAGTTTTTCTTCTTTTCAACGATCTATTTTGGACCATTTCTTTACCCCTTTCAGTTGGTTAAACGAAAATGGCATTTTAAATTACTTTATTAACAGTTGAAAGTAAAAGGAATAACATAATTTAAAGTACCACTTCGTTGTTGATATAAATTTTGACAAAGTCTCGAGTGAGGATAATCTTCAACATAAGCTTGTAATTTTTTCATTATCATAGTTCCTTTTCTAAAGTTATTTTTCTTATTTTATCATTATCAACTCTCAAAACTTAAAAAACTTCGTGAACTTTTCAAGCACCAAAAATAAAAAAACAACTTAGAAAAATAAGTTGTTTTAAAAATAAAGGACACTACTAACTAAGAGATCGAAAGAAAACTTGACCATCACTACCACGAACAATGCTAAATCCTAGTGATTTTCACAATGCTGATGATGAAGAGTTATTTGGATTTGCAGCAGGGCTTAAACCTAGTTTTACTCCATTAACATAATAATCAGTATAAGCGTAAGGATAATTTGCCTTTCGAATAACTCATTGTTCAATAACTCAAGTATTACCATTTTTCATTTTTCTTGTAATCGTACGATTGGTTGAGTCAGAAGAATCTAAATACCATTTTTCTGATCCAAGATATTCATTAAGTTGAGCATTTAAATCAGTGATAGTTTTTTCATTTGCAGCAATCGTGGCATTAGTAATTGAAAGTTGTGAGTTCAAATCAGTAATCGTTTGATTAGCTTGGTTTAGTTGATTTTGCAAACTAGTTTTATCATTAGTTAAATCCTTAACTTGATTTGTTAAGCTTTCATTTTTTCTAGTTAAACCACTAATTATATTTTGATTATCGCTGATCGTTTGATTAGCAGTATTAATTTGTTGTTCTAAGGTCGCTTTATTAGCACTTGCATCACTCAATTCACTATTTAAACTAGCAACTTTATCTTGCAAAACTTGGTTATCATTAGTTAACTTGGTAATGGTGACTTTATTAGCACTAATTGTTGCATTAGCAACACTTAATTGATTTTGTAAAACAGTAATTTGATTATTCAAACGATCAATAGTAGTTTGATAGTCAGTGACTTGAGCTAGTAAGCTATCAACTCGATCAGTTAAAACCTTATTATCTTTCAAGGCGGCAGCCAATTGAGAAGCGATATCACTTTTTCCATCATCAGTTTTGGTTGTGCAAGCAATAATACTTGTAGAACCAACAACAGTTAAACCAATAGCACTTAAAATTGCCAATAAATTTTTCATCATTCTCTCCTCTTAGTTTCATCTTATTAATTAGATAATCTGTTTTTTTATCTTAATTATCAGACTATTTAACTAACTTTTAGTAATTTATATAATTTTAACACTTTTATCTAAGATAACTAAAATTAAGTAATTAATATTGGTTCAAAGAGAGGAATTAAAAAGAGGTTTTTGAAGAAACCTCTTAATTGTCTTTTTTCATTTTAACCTGTGCAAAATAAAAAGGAGAAATTGATAATAAATTTCAACAAAAAACCTTAGTTATATACTAAGGTTTTTTAAGATTATAGAGTTTAAATGACTATTTTTCAATTAAACTTGGTTGACTCATTTCTGCAGGAATGTCTTCACCAAGCAATTCTAAAATTGTTGGTGCGACATCAGCAATTGCTGGGTCATTTTGACGAAGTTTTAAGTTTTTATCAGTAATAATAATCGGTACTAAATCGTTAGTGTGTTTCTTATTTGGTTGACCTTTTTCATCAATCATTACTTCAGCATTCCCATGATCAGCAGTAATAATCATAATTCCGTTATATTCCTTCACAAAAACGTTATAAATCGCTTCTAACTGATGGTCTAAACATTGAACTGCTTTAATTGTTGCTTCCAAATTACCAGTATGACCAACCATATCACAGTTAGCAAAGTTAAGAATAATAACATCAAATTCTGCTTTTTTAACTTCCTCAATCAACCGACTAGTAATTTCTGGAGCGCTCATTTCTGGTTTTAAATCATAAGTTGCTACTTTTGGTGAGGAAATTAAATCAATACTTGCTCCTGTTAAACTAACTTCTTCAGGAGTTGCTAAACCATTTTTGAAGTAATCATTACCTCCATCAAAGAAAAAGGTTACGTGAGCAATTTTTTCAGTTTCAGCGATTCTTAATTGTTGATATCCTCTCTGACTTAACACTTGCCCAAGAGTATTTACAACCAGATGAGGTGGATAAGCAATGTGAGAAGAAGTAACGCTATCAGCATATTTCATCATTGAAACAAAGTAAATTTTATCGCCCAAAAAAGTTGCACCTTTGAAGTTGTCATCTTTTCAAGCTAAATAATCATGATTAGTCATCACCGAAGCCATTTGAATGGCACGATCAGGACGGAAATTGGTAAAGATGATACTATCACCACTCTTCAATCCTTCCGCCCCTTCATTGAACGCTGGCACGATCATTTCATCATCTAGTCCTTGACCATATTCTTGATCTAGATAAGTCAGTGGATCAGTAAAACTTGGAGTATTTTTATGGGTAGTGATTGCTTGATAAGCTTTTTCTACTCGGTCAAAACGTTTGTCACGATCCATCGCATAGTAGCGACCATTAATAGAAGCAATCACTCCAACATTATTATTTTTTGCAATTACTTGTAATAGAGTTTTGATATAACTCTTAGCCACTTTGGCTGCTGTGTCTCTTCCATCAGTAATCAAATCAAACTTAATATCAGTCAACCCATACTTTACTGCCGCTTCATAGACTGCAATCATATGATTCATATGGGCATGTACGCCCCCATCAGAAAACAGTCCCATTAAGTGTAAAGAAGTTTGGTTATCCTTAACATTTTTAAAAGCAGCAACAATTTCAACATTAGTGCTGATGCTGTTATCTTTAACTGCATTATTTAACTTCATTAGTGATTCAGGATTAATTCGCCCTGCACCTAAATGAATATGACCAACTTCTGAATTTCCCATCTGCCCTTCAGGGAGACCAACTCATGTTCCTGCAGCATGCGCTTGTACTCAAGGGTATTCTTTTTGGAGTTGTTTGACAAACTCCATGTTTGCATCAGCAACAGCATTACCCTTATTATCGGGTGCAATTCCTCATCCATCTAAAATTGCTAATAAAATTGGTTGTTTAGCTTTCACAATTAATCCTTCTTTCTTACTTTTTCAATATGTACTGGTTGATCGCTTCAGCAACTCCACCTTCAACATTAGTTTTATCAATATGGATTGCAGCAGCCTTTTGCACTGCAGCAACTGAATTTTTTAACGCTACTCCATGAGAAGCATATTCAATCATTGGCAAATCATTCATTCCATCCCCAATACTCATAATTTGATCAGGAGTAATGTTCAACTGTTGAGCGATTCACTTCACTGCAAACGCTTTATTAATTCCTTGAGCATTAATCTCTAAAGTTTGGTCACTTGCTGATAAAGCAGTCTCAAAGTTCAATTCTTGCATTGCTTGCAGAAATTCTTGACTCACATTAAAAGCAAGAAACTTAAAAAACTGCATTTGGTTAATCTGAGACTTAACATCTTGATATCACAAGTATTCTCCTTGAAAAAAGTGACTTTCAAATTCTCAACCAGAAGTATGATGGTCGTTTCTGGTATGAACTACTTGGGTTAAATTATCCACATAACCTCAGAGCTCAACTTCAGGAAATTTGGTAATTAAATCAAACAATACTTGGGCTTGATCACCTTGAATTGAACTTGATTTTAAAAGTTTATCCTCAACAAAATCATAGATACAAGCTCCATTACAAGCAGCGATAATCGCATTTTGAAAAGCAAACCCATTTTCCACCAACTTATTTTGAGGAGCTAAGGCGGGGCGACCAGTCACAATCACCACTTCCACCCCTTGCTTTAAAGCGGTTTGAATTGGTTTGACATTAGCAGGAACAATTTCACCGCCCTTATAATAGGTAGTGCCATCCATATCTAAAACTAATAGTTTAATCTCCATCGACTAAATCCTATCTATCTGTAATAAATTATTTGTTATAGTTGATTAATTCAAGGTAATCTTCAGCAATTAGAGAAGCTCCACCAACTAAAGCGCCATCAATATCTTTTTGTTTCATTAAATCTTTAATGTTAGCTGGTTTCACTGAACCACCATATTGAATCGCAATTTCTTTAGCAATAGTTTTGTTATAAACCTTTCCTAAAGTTTCACGAATTGTTGCACAAACATCTTGAGCAATTTCAGGGGTAGCAGTTTTACCTGTACCAATTGCTCAAATTGGTTCATAGGCAATAATTACTTTTTTAGCATCTTCAGCAGAAATATCTTTGAATCCTTTTTTAATTTGATCAGAAACGAACTTATTAGTTTTCTTGTTTTCATAAGTTTCTAAAGTTTCTCCACAACACAAAATTGGCACCATTCCTGCCTTTAACAAGGCAAGCGCTTTTTTATTAACTGCTTCATCGGTTTCACCAAACATTTCCCTACGTTCAGAGTGACCAATTACGACATATTCTACTCCCAATTCTTGTAACATTGGGATTGAAACTTCACCAGTGTAAGCTCCATTTTCTGCTCAGTGCACATTTTCTGCAGCAATCTTAATATTTTTTGCTTTTTTAATCGCAGTTTCTAAAGCAGTGAAAGGAACTGCTAGCCCAGCAATTACTTTATCATTTTTTGCTTTCTTATCAACTGTTTTTAAGAAGGCTTTAATGTCAGCATTAGTTCCGTTCATTTTTCAGTTTCCAAAAATAACTTTGTTTTTCATTCTCTTTTCCTTTTCGTTTTTAAAATACTTTTTTAACTCTCTAATTATAACATTAAGACCACAATGACTATAATTTTAAGTTGTTGGTAAGTAGTTTGAAAATTACCAGTCGAAGAACTTTAACACTATTCCAAACCACGCTTCTTTTGCTAGTTAGCACATTAACAAATAAAACGTTTACAATCTTATCGAGGTGAAAAAATGAAAACAAGAACTTTAGGAAAAAGTTTAATTGTTTCTGAAATTGGTTTAGGATGTATGGGATTGAGTTTTTCATTCCCTCCTTTTCCCACTAAAGAAGAAGCGATTACATTTATTAGAACAGCATATGATAAGGGCGTTAGATTCTTTGATACAGCAGAAATTTATGGACCTTTTGTTAACGAAGAGGTCGTTGGTGAAGCGTTAAAACCTTACCGCGACAAGGTAGTAATTGCTACTAAATTTGGTTTTAAATATGAAGGTGATCAAGTCACTGGATTAGATAGTAGTGAAGCTAATATTCGCCGCGCGATAGAAGGCTCATTAAAACGTTTGCAAACTGACTATATTGATTTATTCTACCAACACCGAGTTGATCCAAATACTCCGATTGAAACAGTAGCCAAAGTAATGCAGCAACTAATGGATGAAGGTAAAATTCGTCATTGAGGATTAAGTGAGGCCTCAGCAAAAACGATTCGTAAGGCCCACCAAGTTTGTCCTGTTACTGCTGTACAAAGTGAATATTCAATGTTTTGACGTGAACCAGAACAAGAAATTATTCCTACTTTAGAAGAGTTAGGAATTGGTTTTGTACCTTTCAGTCCATTAGGAAAAGGATTCTTGACTGGAACAGTTAAGCCAGGACAAATTTTTGGTGAAGGAGATTATCGAAATACAGTTCCTCGTTTTAATAATCCTGAATACTTTGAAGCAAATATGAAACTAGTCGACTATGTTAAAGAATTAGCAAATAAAAAACAATCCACTCCCGCAGCGATTGCAATTGGTTGAATTCTAGCTCAAAAACCTTGATTTGTGCCAATTCCTGGAACAAAAAAAGTCAATCGCTTAGAAGAAAACTTGTCTGCTGCAGCAATTGAATTTACTCCTCAAGAATTAAGTGATATTGAAAAACATTTAGATAGTATCAAAATTCTTGGTCATCGTTATAGTGACTTTGCTGAATCACAAATTGATAAATAAAATAAAAAACCAAGGTGTTTTATCTAAACCTTGGTTTTTTTGTTTGCCCTCTTAATCAGCAATAATTTTTAAAATCGCAGGTTCAGCACTTGAGGTTGAAATTAATTCAAAAGTAGCTTTCGCATCATCAACAAATTCTTGGTTGAAATCTTTATTGGTATAAAGAGTCATCACCACTTCACCTTTTTTGACTAACTCTCCATTTTGATGATTTAAAACAATTCCTGCAGCAAAATCAATCACATCAGTTTTTGTTTCTCTTCCTGCTCCAAGTTTCATTGAAACCGTTCCTAGTTTTCCTGCAGAAAGAAACTGTAAATAACCTTCTTTATCAGCTTTGATCTCAATTGCTTGGGTAGTCTTAAAGTTTTGATCATAATTTTCAATCACACTAAAATCACCACCCTGAGCTTGGATAAAAGCCTTCAAATAATGAGCAGCTTCACCACTTTGCATTTTCTGAAACACATCACTTTTTGCAGTCTCTATATCCTCAAATAGTCCTGCTTGAACCAAACTCAAAGCAACACTAGTTGCTGCCACTTCATTTAAATCATCTGGTCCTTTGCCGTGTAAAGTATCTCAAGCTTCTCTAACTTCTAAAGCATTACCAATTGTTTTTCCTAATGGTTTATTCATATTTGAAAGCATTACCGCCATTTTTCGCTGATGATGATGACCAATTTTAATCATAATTTTTGCTAGCGCTTCAGCTTGATCAAGATCCTTCATAAAAGCACCATCACCCACTTTTACATCTAATACCAATCCATCAGCATCCATAATTAGTTTTTTACTCATAACCGATGCAGCAATTAAAGGTAGCGAACCAACCGTAGCAGTAACATCACGTAAAGCATAAATCTTTTTATCTCCTGGAACCATGTTTTCAGATTGAGAAATTACTGACATTCCCACCTTATTAATCACCTCTTTGAATTCAGGTACTGATAATTCACATTGTCATCCAGGACATGATTCTAACTTGTCAATTGTTCCTCCAGTTTGGCCAAGTCCTCTTCCTGCTAACTTACACACCTTTAAACCATAACTTGCTGCTAAAGGAGAATAAATTAAGGTGATCTTATCTCCAATTCCCCCTGTAGAGTGTTTATCAACCTTAAATCCTTGAATATCACTTAAATCATAAGTATCACCAGAATTAGCATAAGCACTGGTTAAAAAAGTTGTTTCTTCATCATTCATTCCTTGAAGATAAATCGCCATTAATAAAGCAGAAACTTGGTAATCAGGAATTTGATCGTGAACATAACCTTCCACAAAAAAATTAATTTCCGCCTCGCTCAAAACTTGGTTTTCTTTTTTCTTTTCAATAATATCAATCATACGCATGATGATTACCTCCCAAAAAGTCTTTTCTTTTTATTTCTTAATTTGACTTGCTGCCTGTTCATCAATAATAATCGTCACGTTAGGATGATTCTTTAAAACCGTCACTGGTCAATTTTCATTAGGAGCATCCTCGACTAAATGTTTAATCGCTTCACTCTTATTTAAACCTGTGGCAATCAAAACAATCTTCTTTGCCTGCATAATCGATCCTAAACCCATTGAAACTGCCTTAGTAGGTACTTCGCTTTCGTTTTTAAAGAATCTCGCGTTTGCTGCAATGGTTGAAGGAGTTAAATTAACTACACTAGTTAACGAATCAAACTTGGTTCCTGGTTCGTTAAACCCAATGTGACCATTGACTCCCAAACCTAATAATTGCACATCAATTCCTCCAGCTTGTTTAATCAATTCATCATATTGCTCGGGATGTTCCAAAGCTTCGTGTTTAACACTAGGAATATGGGTATTTCGCTTGTGAATATCAAGATGATTAAACAAGTTTTCGTTCATAAAATAACGATAAGAATGACTGTCACCTTCTTTTAAACCAACATATTCATCTAAGTTAAAAGTTTTAACGTTTTTAAAAGATACTTGATGATTTTTGCGAGCCTTAATTAACTCTTGGTAAGTTGGTAATGGCGACGAACCAGTTGCTAATCCTAAAATTGCATTTGGTTTTTTTTCAATTGCTTTAATAAAGATTTCAGCAGTCTTTTTCCCAACTGCTAAGGGATCATTTAAAGTAATAATTTCCATTGTTTTGCTCCTTTATTATTTTCACCTTTATTTTAACTTAGAAAGAAAAGCAAACAAAGAAAAAAGGTACCAATCAGGTACCTTTTAAAATCATCAATTGCTTGTGTGGTGGTTGTGGACGGAATTGAACCGCCGACACGCAGAGCTTCAATCTGCTGCTCTACCAACTGAGCTACACAACCATAAAAAATGGCGACTCCAACGAGATTTGAACTCGTGATCTCCTCCGTGACAGGGAGGCGCGATAACCAGCTTCGCTATGGAGCCACTGTGGTTGCGGGGGCTGGACTTGAACCAACGACCTTCGGGTTATGAGCCCGACGAGCTACCAACTGCTCCACCCCGCGATATAAAGATAAATGGCGGAAGATGAGGGATTCGAACCCCCGCTCGGGTCTCCCCGACTCCCGGTTTTCAAGACCGGTCCCTTCAGCCAGACTTGGGTAATCTTCCAAAATAAAAAGAATGTTCCAACACGTCCATTTTATTGTCTAAAAAAATGGTGGACCTTATTGGACTTGAACCAATGACCGTCCGGTTATGAGCCGGATGCTCTAACCAACCTGAGCTAAAGGTCCTTGAATAATGGTAGCGAGGGAGAGATTTGAACTCTCGACCTCTCGGGTATGAACCGAACGCTCTAACCAACTGAGCTACCTCGCCAAAATATAAAAATGGTGGACCCTATCGGGATCGAACCGACGACCCCCTGCGTGCAAGGCAGGTGCTCTCCCAGCTGAGCTAAGGGCCCAAAATATTGAAATGGTCGGGAAGACAGGATTTGAACCTGCGACCCTTCGGTCCCAAACCGAATGCTCTACCAAGCTGAGCCACTTCCCGAAAAATAAATTGCCATTGCATCATTCAACAAAATCAAACAACAATGACAAGTAATTTCAAAATGGTGCGCTCGAAGGGACTCGAACCCCCAGCCTTTTGATCCGTAGTCAAACGATCTATCCAATTGATCTACGAGCGCATGTAAATAAACTTAAACTTTAAATTTTCTTTATACCTATCATCTCTTAATGACTATAAGATTATAGCAAACAATCAGAAAATAAAGCAAGTAATAATTTACTTTTTATCACGATATTAGAAGAACCTAACCGGATTCCCTCCTACTCAATTCTTTACCAAATGACCAACGTCTTTATTATCGTAAATAGAATGATTAACAGAATCGCCATCAAAACCTCATCGGTACCCGTTTTCAGGAAAACGATATCACTTGGTAGGACGAAAGGTTTTACAAATTATATTCTGATAAACAGCACAAACATAATCCACCTCTTTTGCGCGATTCTCATTTACCCGCCAAGCTTCCTTTGCTGCTAGATAAAAATTCCCCATTTTTGGATAACTTCGATTAACATTTACCAATAGAATCTTATGTCTAATTTCTTCTCTTAGTAATCTCTCTCTTACTTTCAAACATATTTCTTTTTCTCCTCTTACATACTTTTATTATAACTAATTCCAATTTGTTGTGAGTCAAAACAAAATAAAAAGTACTTAAAAAGTACTTTTGTAATTAACTAAATATGGAGGTACTAATCGGATTCGAACCGATGATCAGGGTGTTGCAGACCCATGCCTTAGGCCACTTGGCTATAGTACCAATAAAAAGACCTAATTATTATAAAAATAATTAGGTCAAACTACAAGACTAAATCTTGATTAGTTCTTTTATTGACTAATAATTTATACTGGTTAATAAATCGTTGAACTTCTTCACCAGATAAGCATCAACCTCATTGTTATTAATAAATGCTAATGGTTCAGTACCACTATAATAACTTGCATCAACAGCAATGGGTTGGTATAAGTTCTTATACTCACTAAACCCATCATCATCAACACTAGTATTACTTAAATCAGTTAAGACACTATCAAGTGGTGAGGCTAAGCCAACATAACTTGAGTTGGCTGTAGCGTTTTTAGCATTATAAATAAAGTTAATAAAATCATATGCTGCTTGTTTATGGTGAGCATCTTTAGCAATAACCATATTATCAGAGTAGACATTGGTTCGTTGGTTAATTGTTCCAACCCCTGCTAAAGGACTAGTTAAGGCATCTGCTTTGACCCTTCCATAAGCAAAATCAGTCGGTAATTTCTTTAGATCCCGGTTTAATTGCGAGAATAACGCATCCCCGTTATACATTAATGCAATGTCAAACTGACCTTCTTCCACGGTGGTAATTAAACTATCACCCTCAGCCAAACTAATATGTTTATCTTTAATCAAATCTCGCAAATAACTATAAGCTTGATCAACTTCTGAATTTGTTTTTAAATTAGTGCGACCATACAAGATTTCTGCACCAATCATAAAGATGTTTTTAGGATCATTGTTTAATTGGACATTTAAACCAGCTTGTCCTGCTGCTTTAATAATTTGTCAATCCAATGAGCTGGTTCCTGGTTGAACTTGATTGTTATCATCAACAGTTAAACCATAACTGGTTAAGAAGTTGTTTAATTTGGGATTATTTTGGTTAAAAACTAGGGCTAAATCACCTCAGAAGTAAGGAATAGCATAATCTAAAATATTGTATTGTGCTCCTGTAGTTTCATCAGTTTCTTTGACCACTGATTTGCTCATTAAAGTGCTTAAACTACTATTAATTACTTCCTTAGTAGCCTCATCACTTGGCGCTTTAATTGTGTCATCAAGGTAATTACTAATCACTTGAGTTGGTTTTTGAATATTTAGTTTCGACCAATCAACCAAGGATAGTTTGTTTTCATCAGCTAACTTCTGGACCATATAATCACTAGGAACCATTAAATCATAAGTAAAAGTATATAACTTGTTGTACAAAGTTTCATTAGCGTCAAAAGTTTGGTAGTTAATTTTATAACCTGTTGTTTTTTGAAACTTGTTAATCAATTCAGGATCAATATACTCTCCCCAGTTAGCAACCACTAAATCATAGATATTGTTCTTAACATAAGCAACAGTCAATCCTGAAAAGGCTCCCAGAGCAATGACAAATACACCTAAGGTTTTTCAAGATTTTTGTCACCAATTTTTAACCTTAGGACGATTATTACCTTGACTATCTAAATTCAAAACTTTAACTGCTTTTCGATCAACTTTAGTTTGCAAATGCGTCACTTTTTTTTCTAGATGCAGAATTTTAACTTCAACTTTGCTCAACGTTGCCTCCAAGTGGTGGTTTCGATACGCTTGCAACATGACAATTTCTAATTGACCCTGACTTTGATTAATTGTTTTATCATAGTCATCAGTGATATCTTTTCAAAGGTATAACTGCGCGTTTAAAACTTCAAGACGAGTGCTTAACGCTTCAATCTTGTTACTCTTTAAATCTCGCAATTCGTTTAATTTCTTGGTAGTTTTGCGTAAACGATAATGATTTTTCCCTTCTTCAACTTCAAGCTTTCATTGTTCTAGGCCCTTAATCTTTTTCTTATACCAAACAAGATCTTTTTTTGAAAGGGTTTTTTCTTGTTTACCTTGCTCAAATTCTTTAACCCAACGATCAATTTGACGTTGGATTCGAGCAGCATGACGAGCAGCTTTTTCGTCACGATTTTCCATTCACTCAATTTCTGCTTCTAACTCTTTTTTGCGGTCCAAGAGACGAATTAATTGATTTTTTAAACGTTGTTTTTTCTTCGAATCATTACTCTTCTTTTTTAAATCCTTGCGAACTTTAACAATTGCTTTCTTAGTTTTTTCCAACCGTGAGTAATAACGTTTTTCATTACGAATTTCGTTACGAATTTCATATTGTTTTCACTCTAAACGCGAAATTCTTTTCCCGTAGTTTTTTAGTAAATAAACCTTAATTAATAACTTGATTCATCAATACCGAATTCAAAGATCAATTCGTCAAGAGTGGTGCATCACTTTTTTAGTATTTAAAATCAAGTATTCTTGGTTAAGTTTTTTATAATAACGGTCAAATTGCGGAGTTTTATAATCACCTTGACGTAATTCTTCTTCAGTTTTTTTGTTTTTATTCTTAATAGTTTGAAAAACGTTTCACACCAAAATTGCAAAAATAATCACTGCTACTAATAAAGTTCCAAACGCATAGATAAAGGGTTTAATTTTCTTCGCTGTATAAATAAAAGTAGAAACGTTAGTTTGCGAACCACCTGTAAAATAAGAGATAATAAAATCATCAAAACTCATTGAAAAAGCAATTGCTCCAGCAGTAATAATTGCTGGTTTTAGAATTGGTAAAACCACTTTTCACAAAATTTGGTAAGGTTTTGAACCTAAATCTTGAGCCGCTTCTAAAATTGAAGGATCAACTTTTCGCAACCGAGGCATTACAGTAATTAACACATAAGGAACGTTAAACGAAATATGGGCAAATAACAAGGTTCCGATGCCAAACTTCATTCCTGCTAACAAGAAAATAATCATCAAAGACACCGCTGTCACCACATCAGCATTAATCAAAGGAACGTTGGCTATCCCAAACCAAGCTTTTTGACTCAAAGGTTTGCATTTTGATAACCCAATTGCTGCAGCAACCCCAATTATTAAAGAAATCAGGGTTGAAACGACAGCGACAAATAACGAAGTAATAATTGATTTAACAAATGGCGAGTTATGGACAAAATCATCATAAGCTTTGCCTGAAAAATGAACGAAGTTAAAAACCGTATCCCCAGAGTTGAATGAGAAAATAACCATAATCACTACAGGGATATAAATAAACAGCATTATAATCGCGAAGTACGAGCTTTTCACCAGTTTTTTCATGAGCGACGATGACCCCTTCCTCTTTTTTCAATCCGGTTAGAAAATAAACGAATGATTAACATCAATAAGAAAATCATAATGGTTAAGACGACGGCAATAGCACTACCATAACCAAAGTTCGATCCTTTAAAGAAGTAGGATTCAATTACTGATGAAATTAGGGTAATTTTTCCTGCTCCTAAATAATGGACCACAATCAAAGAAGTGGCCGCTTGGACAATCACCAAAGAAAATCCAGTTAAAATTCCTGGCATTGTTTCTCGTAAAGTAATAGTGAAAAAAGTTTTGGTGCGACTAACCCCAAGATCCATTGCTGCTTCTTCTAAATCGACGTTTCTTGCAATAATCGCATCATAAATTGGTGTGATCGCAAAAGGTAAGAACATATAAACCATTCCTACAATGACAGCAATTGGTGTACCCAAAAAAATTGGACTAAGCAAATAAAAAAATGATTGAAGTCCAAGAACTTTTAACAACATACTAATCCAAATTGGTAAAGTCACCAACACCCAAATGTTTCTTGCAAAAATCTTTGAGCGCATTTGCCCCATAATATAGGCAATCGGATAACCAATAATAACACACAAAATTGAAGCAATTAAAGCATAAGCAATTGATAATCCCAAAGCAATCATTACCCCTTGATTGGTAAACATTTCCATAAAATGAGCAAAGGTTGATTGGAATTGAATCGAATCCCCAGTTGGCTTAATAAAAGAATAAATAATAATCGCAATTAAAGGCAGAATTACTAAAAAAATCATTACCACCATAAAAGGTGATAAGTATGGTCAAACTCGGTTGTAAAACAACTTTGAAAACTTCGTGTTTTGCAAAGTTTCCAAAGAATGATTAATGGTTTGTTTTCATTTTTTAGGCGCTTGAACTGTATCACCAGCGTTTAACTCTTCCATTGTTAGTGCTGGCATTGAAGTTTGTTCACTATTTGTAATTGTTACTGGTTCTAATCCTTCTGATTTTGTTTTTGCCACTGATCCAACCTCCTTCTAATTAACTAATCATCAACTTCTTTTCACATCACGTGAATCGCTTCGTTATTTCATTTAATCGAAACTTTTTCATTAACAGGATAATATTCTGTAGTGTGAATAATTCATTCACGGTGTTTGGTACTCTTGAAAACTAATTCCCAGTGTACCCCCATAAAGGTCGCAGAAATAATCTTCCCGTTGAAAAAACCGATATTTGGTTTTCTGACAATAATGTCTTCGGGACGAATTAGAATATCAACATTAGTTTCATTTTCTCCAAAGTTACTGTCCAAACATTTAAAGTTCTTACCATCAAATTTAACCGAATGGTCATGAACAAATTCCCCGTTTTCAATCACATTAGAACTACCAATAAACTTTGAAACTCATAAGTTTTCTGGTTCATTATAAATTTCTAAAGGAGTACCAATTTGATGAATTGTTCCTTGGTTCATAACTACAATCCGGTCACTCATCGTCAACGCTTCTTCTTGGTCGTGAGAGACCATAATAAAGGTAATTCCGACCTCTTCTTGTAACCGTTTTAACTCAGCACGCATCACTTTTCGCAAATGGACGTCTAAAGCTGCCATTGGTTCATCTAAAAGTAAGATCTTAGGTTTCATAATCAACGCTCTTGCAATTGCTACACGTTGTTTTTGACCCCCTGATAATTCATTAATCTTTTTATCTTCATGATTTTCCAAGCCAACTAACTTTAAGATCTTATCAACTTCGTGGTTAATAATTTCACGTTTAACCTTTTTGTTTTCTAAACCAAAAGCAACGTTTTCTCACACATTACGGTTAGGAAATAAAGCATAGGATTGAAAAACAGTATTAATTTGACGCTTATTGATTTTTACAGGTAATAAATCTTTCTTTTCAAAAAGAATTTCACCACTATTAGGTTTTTCAAACCCACCAATAATTCTTAAAGTTGTTGTTTTTCCACATCCCGAAGGTCCTAAAAGGGTAATAAACTCTCCTTCGTGGACATTAAAACTAACGCCTTTAAGTACAACTTTACCATCATAATACTTCGTGATATTACGAATTTCTAAAATATTAGTTTCCACTTAAAGGTCTCCTTTCAATTTAAAAGTAAAAAAACATTGCATATATTTTACTACAATAAAATAAAAAGTCACACTAAGCACCTGCTAAGAGGGGTTGAGAGTGTAAGAAAATCATAACTAAAAAAGTTTTATTTCACAACTTATTTAGTTTTTAAAATATTTTCTTCAATCCAAACTGCAACTCCGTCTTCTTTGACTCCCAAAGTTACTTGGTTAGCATAACTTTTAATGTCATCGTGAGCGTTCCCCATCGCTACACCAATTCCAGCTCACTGCAATGCTTCTTTATCATTGGCTCCATCCCCAAAATAAATAACATCTTTTTGCTCAATTTTAAGAATTTCAGCAGTTTTTTCCATCCCCACAGATTTATTAATCCCAGTCATATTAACTTCAATATTATGAGTTTTGTGTTCAGTATAACTTCATCCAAACACTTCTAATCCTAATGACTTCATTTTTTCTTGAAAGGATTGCATATTTTGACTTCTTCCATGACAAATAACTTTCATCACATCCAAATTTAAATTAATCAAATTCTTTTTTAACTTAATAAATTCTGCACGTTTACTCCGAAGATACATAAAAAAATTTAAAAAACTTACCCTACGGTTGGTATACAAATAATGTTCATCAAGAGTATAGGCAACACAATCAATCTTTTGGGTTCTAGCAGTCTCAAAAAGTTCCACTGATAACTGTTTAGTTAAGGGTTTTTGTCACAAATGGTTTGTAGAATTGTCAGGATTTAAATAAAAAACTTCAGCTCCGTTTAACCCAATAATTGGTGTTTGTCCGTTATTTAACCCCAATAAACAAGCAACTTTCAAAATTCCGCGACTATTTCTACCCGTAGCAATCGTAATTAAATGACCTTGTTGTTTTGCCATTTTTAAGGTTTGAATTACTTTTGGTGAAACCTTATTGTTGTGGACTAAGGTACCATCAATATCAAAAACCAATAATTTCTTTTCCATTACTTCATCCAACCTTTATCTATTTATATTCTGACATAAAAAAAGTAACTTGCAAAAGTTACTTTTAGTTATTGAATAAATTGACTTATTTTTTGTTTTGATTGTAATCCAATCAACTTACTTGTCGCTTCTCCATCTTTGAAAAGAACTAGGGTTGGAATTGACATAATTGCAAATTCTGCAGCTAAATCAGGAAGATTATCAACATTAACTTTCAAAACAGTTAAATCACTGTTTTCATTGACCAACTCTTCAATCATTGGCTCCATCATTTTACATGGTCCACACCAATCAGCATAAAAATCAACCAATACTTTTCCTTCATTCTTTGCTTGATTAAACTCATCAACACTATTAATTTTAACAATAGCCATTATTATTTCTCCTTGCTTGGTTTATTCTTTAAGAAGCGAGTTGCTAAGTAGTTAGCAACTCCATCATCCATGTTGGAATCAGTTGCATCATCAGCAACATCTTTTAGTGCTAAAGCGGCATTTTCTACCACCACACCAACATCAACTGCATCAAACATTGATAAATCATTGTATCCATCTCCAAAAGCATAAGTTTTGGTTTGATGACGATCAACTTGTAAATATTCTAACGCTTTTTTCACAGCATAACCTTTAGAAACGTTTTTTGGTGCAATTTCTAAGACACGATCGCTATATTTATGAACATCAGCACCTAATTCTTTCAACTGAGTACTAATTATTGTAAAGAACTCTTGATATTGTTCTAATGTTCAAGATTTTGGTAAAGCAATTGTTAAGTGGTTAATCTTTTGTTCTAATGCTTGGTGACTATCAATCACAATATAATCTGATCCCATAATCTGAGCTCAATATTGAGAATTAGCACCAATCGCATAAACAAACGTGGTGTCATCAGAGAAAAAATGCACTTTCATATCTTTAACACCATGAGTATGTTCAAAGACTCACTTCAAAACTTCTGTTGATAACGATTCATTAATAATTCAGACTTGATTTTTGAAGTCAAAAAGTTGCGAACCATTGTTAGCCCCAATTATTCCACCATTGACATCAATTTTCAAACGTTTGGCTTGGCGCATGACATCTCCAGTCGAACGAGCTGTAATTGGAATCAAAAGATAACCTTCTTCATAAATCTGTTCCACCACTTCTTTGGTATAAGCAGAAAAGAAACCATTATCTTGTAATAAAGTGGAATCTAAATCTGAAAAGAAAAGTGCTTCTTTTTCATATTTCCCCATTGCCGTTACTCACTTTCTGACCCTTTAATTATATCAATTAAGAATAGTAAGAAAATGGATTTATAATTTGAAAATACTTGATTCCTTATTTTTTAAAAAATAAAGAATATCATCTGATTCCATTGCTTCAATTAGTTTTACACTACCTATTCTAGAAATAGATTTCATAGTTTTTCTAATTTGCACATCATTTGGTCGTAGACTGAATTTTTTAGAGCAATCATAAAGGAATTTTAAATAAGACAATCTAACATTTTCCAAATCTCCAATATTTCTATATATCAATTGTTGAAAAACTTTTATTGTTGGAAAATCATTGAACAAAATTTTTGTATAAAAAAATCTATCTTCCTTTGAATCTTTAAAAACGCTAAAATCCACTAGAAAAAATAATTGTGCAGCATAATTTCTAAGTAAATCACGACGATTAGGTAAATCAGAATTTGTTTTTCCTCCGAAAATAGCTAATTCAAGAGAAGCTTTAGAAGTATTTTTCACTTTATTGTATGTATAAGGATATATAATTTCCAAAGAAAATCATAATCAAAACCTATAATCTGTAATTATGTGTCTTGGTATATCGCTATTTTGAATAACATTATAAACATTGATTGAATTTTTATATTTTTCATCATTACTTTTTGGATCATTAATGAATTCAAAGTATTCAAAATAATAATCCTTGGATTCATAAGTGTCATACCCATTGAATTCATCAAATCATTCTCCAGAACTTTCATTATCTAATAATAAAGAATATATTTTATCAATATTATTTCTGGCATTGATTAACGCCTCTTTCTTTACTAATTTAACTTTTATTTTATTCATAATTAATCGTCCTTTTTTACTAAATTATTCTTATAAAGAATGTCTATGGTTTTGTTTAGCGGCGAATCAAACATCTTTTGCGACACTAAAAAAATAGAATTGTCTTGTATGTCATCTATTTCGAATTCTTTATTTTTAATTTCTCTAAATTTTTCGCAGAAACTATCAAATCACTGGTATTCATATTTTTTATTATTTATCAGATTGTCATCTATGCTATTTTTGGAATCTGCAAACAAACCATAGATTGCAAAAGTTAATGCAGAAACTCCATACATAGATATAAAGATAGGTGTTAATTTCATATTTCATTTTAGCCTATTATATTTTTGATATTCAGATGATGGTAAATTAATTTGAATAGAGTCTTGATTAAATTCAAAACTAACATTGTCCAAACTTTGTTTTTCCACAACAATAAAAAAGTTTTTTGAGTTTTTTTCTTCATCTATATTTACTTTAGTTTTAAATGAATCACTCTTCGCTAACAAACTATATTTCTCTATTATAAACTTATAATTTTTGTACAATCCTTTAAAATTATTAGAATAAAAATTTATCAATTCATTTTGAGCAATAACATATGCTGTTATTTCTAATTCACCAATAACATTAGCAACATTAATTGATATCTCATTTGTTCCATAAAAATTTTGACTAAATAAACGAGAAGGACATTTAATTAAAATCATAAAAATTGCATCGCCCTTATTTAATAAATAATTAATATTATCATCATATATTTCATAAGAAATGTTATTAATAACAAAATTGCTTCCTTCTATATGCTTTTCATAATTAAAATTAAAAGTACTATTTTCGTAACGAGAACTTGGTGAATCTGCTAAAAGTATAGGATAAGGATAAGTTCTTTTTCTAAGCATTTAAAATCACCTCCGAACTAAACATATCGTTTTCATTTGTTTTAAGTAAAATTGTTTGTTTTTCGTCCGCCTTTATTGAAATAAGTATTTTATTTTCTTTGATTGTTAATTCAATTTTATTTTTTTGTATTTTTCATGCTTTTAAAATTTCGATATCTTCTGCTTTTCCTTCACTATCTATCAATTTCAAACTTAAAAAAGCATTTTCATTATCCCTGTCACTTAGAAAAGACAATATATATTCACCTTTTTTATAATCAGTAGCTATAAAATCATAATCATCTAAAAAAGAATCAACATTCGACATGGTTTTACCTTCTTCGTTACTGTCAACATTTCCTTGATTATTAAAATCGTCAACATTTAGTTTTTTTGTTTTTGGAATCGTTACACCAACATTTGCAATTGTATTATCACCTTCAGAAATAAACCGTCCAACAACAGAATCAGAACTATGCTTTGCTTCACTTGAAGTATTATTTTTTAAGTTTGAATCATTTTTAATTGTTATTTTATTGATCGAAGTATTTTCTTTAACTTTTTTGTTATATTCAATTTCATAAATTTCATTTTTATTAGCACTCAAAACGTTGTCAGCCCCCACCAACTCTGTTCTTGTTGAATCATCCTCGGGAAAATTAACATCAACTACTTTATTAACGTTTTCTTGAATTTTTTTGATTGTTTGACTTACTTTACCTTTAATTGTTCTATCAGTTATTGAATTAATGTTTCAATCATCATGACTAGCATTTTCATATCTTCTTAAGATATTTAAAATACCTTTTTCTTCTTTGGCTTCTATAACACAAATTGCCATACTTGAATTTGTATTATTAATTTTGTTTTTAAAATCTTTTATTTTCATATAAGGATATCTCAAAATAGTAGTTATATTAGGGATATCATAATCTATTGTTATAGATGGTTTTGTTGATAATGTAAAAATAGTTAAGTCATCATTTTGGTTTTCAAAAGATTTAAAGCCATTTTCGTCTGCCGCTTCATGATCATATGCTAAATATTGTAGAAAAATACTTTCTCTTAATTTTTTGTCGTTTTTGTTTTTTTCATTTAATGATAAATTCCTTACAGTTTTTGAACTAATATTGATTTTTTCGTTTTGACCATTTATTGAAACTTCTAATTTATTTTTATATACCGCATACATAAAATCAGATAAAACAGAATTCAAAACTTTATTTTCTCAATTTTCAAAATTTAAAAATCCTAAAATAAAAATATCAGTTCCAAAATTATCATTTCGGTTAAAATCTTTGTCTAAATCGATAATTTCACCTACTATTTGATCGTTTTTATCATTAGAAGAAAAATATCCTATTCCTTGTGTGAGTTCGTCTGTATCTTTAATTGGTGCACTCATAAGCCTCGAAACACCTTCATAACCAACTGTTTGATCATTTTTAGAATTAGTTGAATAGAAAACTGTGTTTAATTTCGCGATAGAAAAAACAGCATTTTTTCCAATACCTTTAGTTCCACCGCTATTTTGATTATCTTTATTTGAAATACCCTGCGCTTTAACTAAAGCTTGCCATGGGGAAATTTCATGAATCACATTGGTTTGCTTTATCCCCTTTAAACCAACTGTATTAAAATCACTAATTCTTAAACAAGTTATTTTGTTTTGATTAAGAATTTTCATCATTTCATTTAATTCATCAGAATAATTTGCTAGACTTTTAGTTTCATTTACATAATTTAAGCAATTTAAAACTTCTTCTTTAAGTCCTTTCAAAAAAACATTTTCCTTAGAGATTTCAAATAAATTAAAATCAACTTTTACAGCTTTTGTATTATCATCAATTGCATCTATTGAATTTTGTAATATTTCTCTTGTTAAACTACTTAGAGGATTTTGTTTAAAGAACTCTTTGGATGTATCTGTAAGTCCCAATATACTTCCACCATTATTTGAGGGAAATCTTCATTTTTTTTCTTCCATATTATCCTTTATTTTTTTTTGATTTCATAATGTGTATCATTGTACATTCTTGCTGTATTTTTAACTACATAATTATTTGGTAAATATGTTCTAATAATTCCAGTTAATAAATATTCATTTCACTTTAAACCAGGAATTGTAGGTAAAGAATCGTATTTGTCGAAAAATTCAGTTAATAAACTATCGTTATCCAAAAAATAATTCAAAATTTTGGTTAAAGAATCTAAAAAATTATTTGGTAAATTAATAACTTTTTTATTAATCATTTCATCAACACTAACTTGAACAAATTCTTCTGACATAATATTCATAAAATCTAAATAACTATAAAGTTGTAAATTAAATTCAGTTTTAAAATCACTAACATCTTTTCAATTAAATTTATTTTTCTCGCTAAAGTGTCTCTTGAATAAATCATTTTGAGTGGTCAAATATTTTTTTTCTTTTGCTATAAAAGGTCTTTGAAAATAGAATTTATTTTGAAAAATTATTTTTAAGTAAGAAAATAAATCTGATGAATTTTTAACTATTTTTAAATCATTCAATAAATCTTTATATTCAAAAAAAATTGTTATATATATATTCGCTGCTTTTATTAAATTTTCTTCATTATCTAATTCATTTTCAATAATATTTTTTAGTTTATTTTCATTTTCTTTTGATGGTAAATCTTCATTATTTAATATTTTGAATTTCTTATCACTAAGAAATAACAGTTTATTGTTTATTTCAAAATCATAAATTATTTGATAAAAAGAATATTCTTTTAATCCTGGAAATGATTTTTTAAAATCGTCAATGGTGAATATACCATTTTGATTTAAAATTCAAGATTCTATCATTTGTCTAGCCGTTAATCCATTATCACTAATAATTATGTAGTTTCTTTTTGTTTTAAAATCACTTGGAAGTTTTTTATCTAATAATCCTTTTAAATAGTAATAATTATTAATTCCTATATTATTTAATTCATTTTTAAAAGTTTCATAAATTGTCGAATAATATATTTGAGAATTTTTGTTTTTAGTCAAAAAATCAATTATTTTATTGGATAATTCTTCAGATAAATCTATGACATTTTCTTTTGCACTATATGTTCCTTTATCAATTAATATAGCATCCGTACGATCTATGACAGCTAATAATCTATGTATTGTTTTTGCAATTTGAATTTCTCCATCGAATATATAATTTAACTTATTTATCATATGTTCATAATTACTTTTGTCACTTATGTGATAACCATCCGGAAAATCGGTTTTTATAATTTCATATATGATTTGTTTTAAGTTTGTACCTTTTTTCATTCATATATTTTTATTGTCTTTAAAACTATAGAATTTATTGATTATTTTTTGATGAAAATAATCAACATTGTTATATTGACTATTCGTTATAACGAAACTAAAATCGTTTAAATAAATTTGTTCATATAAATCTATAGAAAAAGTATTTCTGTCATAAATTATTTGATAATAATTATCGACTATGAATCTTGTGTCAAGCAGATTTAAGATAGCTGTAAAAATTAAAGAATTATTTTCATTATCAATAATTTTACCTATATCTGAAAATTTTAAAAATTCTTTTTGATTGTAATATATAAAACAAAATGTAATAAATATCTTTATAACTTCTATATTATCAATAGTTATTTTTTTAATATTTGAATTAACTTTGTTTTCTTTTTGACGTACTCGTTCTCTTGTAATTCCTTGTTCAATAGCGATTTGCTCTAATGTTCTTTTATTTGGATTTGAGAGACTTCTTTCAATAAAAACTTGGATGAAATCAAATGAAAAACTATCATAAATTGATTTAATAAAATTGTTTAAATTTTCAACTGGTGAAGAATTTAATCTTTCTAATACATTAAAAATAAAATCTAAATCATAAAAAAACACAAAAATAAAATCATTATTCATTTTAAATAAATCTTTTAAATTTTTAATATTAAATAGATTAAAAATTTGCATCAATCTATCATTAGCAGTTAAATTAAAAATTTTTTCCAATGAATAATCTAAATAAATAGGATCAATATTACTTATTAGTTTTTTAGTTTTTCGTCTTAAAATGTTTTCATTTTTTAGTGTTAAAAATATTTTTGCTTTTAAATTTAGATAATCAATATCATCAATATTATTTAGATAAACAATTGACGAAATTATTCTAAAAGAATCCTCTTTGTTCATAAGATTAAACAAATTTTCTATTGCATTTTCTCTAGATTCTAAATTATAAGATAAATCTAGTTTTATAGTAGAAAATTTAAATTCTAAATCATCATCAATATTATTTGGATTGGGCACAAAACGACCATACTTAAGACGATTTCGTTTTTGTAGTTCCTTTTTTAAGTTATTGTTTACTATTTTTTCATTATTATTGTAAATTGATACTAAATACTCATTAACCTCATAAATTGTAGCGTTCGATTTTTGTTTCAAGAATGAATCAATAAGATAGTCAACAAAAGTTTTATCATACTTTTCCGCATTATTATTTTTAACAAAAGTTTTTGTAAAAATGTTTGATGTCATATAACTTCCCTTTGTATACCCTGATATATTATGATTTGTTTTATACAAAAAAACAAGCCCATTTATTCAATAGACTTGTTTTTTTGTTGACCTGGCAACGCGCTAGTTTCGCACAAATGCACTATTTTCACCGTAATAGAGCTTAACTTCTGTGTTCGGCATGGGAA